>Ga0181405_1000330_pt1 | contig 16756 bp, 9 predicted proteins | sample 28SPOviralmetaG_FD_130134 | JGI IMG/M metagenome (GOLD analysis project Ga0181405, IMG submission 130134) | Marine viral communities from the oligotrophic San Pedro Time Series (SPOT) site, San Pedro Channel, CA, USA - 28 SPOT_SRF_2011-11-29 | ecosystem: Environmental > Aquatic > Marine > Strait...
AGGTCCGTTAATATCAGCCCCGTTTATAGTAGGACTAGTTAAAGTTTTATTAGTAAGAGTTTGAGTTGCTTGAGCACCAATTACAGTATCTCCACTTACCGCTGCGCTAAGTTGGGATAGAGTAGTAACAAGAGTGTTGTTACTCAAGTTTATTGTTTTATTTGTTAGAGTTGTGGTACCAGCAACTGTAGCAATATAGCTGCTATCTACAGTCAATGTAGCATCTAAAGAGTGTGCAGCAGAAGGTAGATTAAAACCTGGTCCAGCAGATAATGATCTTACATAGTTACCACTGGTACCTGAGTCTAGTAAAATTGTTGTAGCGCCAATAATTGTTACAATCCCAGCAGAGTCTACTGGGTTTTCACTAAATGAAGTACCTAAAAAGTTACTAAGTTTTTGTACCATCTTTACACTTTCTTATGGTTATGCCTGCGCTTCGCCCCAACGAAGCTGAATTGTACCCTTCACATCACCTGACTTAGTAAAAGCATTAATAGCAAGAACATCTGGTCCATCTGGATATTTGTAATCACCACCCAAAGGAGCACCTGATAATTCTTTTAGACCCGTAAGATCCAAATCAGTTACTAAGGCATCCGCTCTAGATGCATTAACAACGAAAGCAAAGATACGCTCTCCCGGAAGTGCATAAGATCCACTGCTCCACGTAATATCATCTTTCTCTGCTACTTGAGCAAAAGAAGGCTGTCCACCCTCATCCACAGCATTCAAAGATTTCCATGTTGCATCACTGAAGTTTCTAGGATTAATAATACCCTGAACAACCACCTCACCAGAAGTTGACGATCCACGAGACATTCCAACTGCACATTGCTGTAGTAGGAGTTGAGACCTGTTTAGTAGTTCTTTGGCACCCAATCTTCCGACTGAAGAGTTTGATACTGAAGGAGCCAATCTAATCATGAATGACGTGATGGGTGTTGAACCAATCTTATCACCTGATGTGTTATGAGAGTTTGAGTAGTTAAAGATATAACCTCTATCAAAGTCAAATCCTCCGTCCATTACTAGAGCAGAACCCCAATGGGATAGTGTCGGAGAACACGTATTAGAGATTTCAATTATCCCAGTGTTGCTACTATGCCCAATTGCGCCACCTGCAGTAAGGTTGTTTGAAGTACCTTGAAGATATTGAGATAAAGTAGCGTTACGAGTACATCCAGTAAAGTTACCAGCGCTGTCTGTGCTCCTACCTGTGTAAGAGATTAACTCATTATCAATCATAAGCATTCCGGTATCATCAAACTCTTGAAGATTAGCGGCTGGAATAGATGTAGCGCTACTATCAATTGTATTTGTGAGGAATGTAACCGGAGAGTCGTTTTCAATAGAATATCTAACAGGAAGGTTACCTGATCTCATGTAAGCTTCATCATTAATATTGTTGTTTTTTATTCTGTGAATGTACAACCACCTACCATCATCTCCTCTAACCATAAAGTGGATAAATCCTGCACCATACCAAGAATACTCAATCCCAATCATCTGCATCTTATTGAAGTCCCAATGGTAGCCAGAAGATCCTTGCCCATCAGCTTTATCCATATTCCATTTAGATTGTGGTATTCTAATTTCTGTAACTCTTTGAGCTCTTACCCCAGCTTGAGTTATTCCTCTATAATCAGGGGTAATAAACATAGAGGTGTTACTAACGACTTGAGTAACAAAATGTGTCATACCCCTGATAACAATTCTATCACCAGCACGTACTTGTTCACTAAACCTGGTATTCGTTCCTGTTAATGCAGCGCTGTTTTGAGTAGCAGATATAGTTCCTGTAATATTATCAGTAGATGATCTCTTTACACAGAACATTTGGTTACCATCGAATTCAAAGAAGATACCATTTTGATCATCAAACATTCCTGCGCGAACTGCTGAACCTATCCAACTTTTTACATAAACCTTACTTTGTTGAGCTAATACTGCTGTAGTGTCTCCTAAAGTAGATTTAGCGGCAACAGTAAATGTATAATCATCTACAATAGAAGCTACTGCGTAATCATCTTCATAACCTGATGTAGTAATTCCATCTAAAGATATTCCTGCTCCGACTTGTAATCCATGATCAATATCATCTGTCTTTACAGTAATCGCTTGACCAACTCCTGTACCTGCAGCTGTTACACTTTGTAAATCATAATTAGGAGCAAACAGAGTACCTGATGACCATAAGAATCCTTTACCTGATTGATATCGGAAGAATCTTTTAGACTGTCTTACTACAGCTGCAGCATATGTAGGAGTTTTTGTAGATAAAATTACTCCTCCATCAGAAGGTCTATGTAGAATAGTAGCATTTGAAACTGCATATAAAGTAACAGAGGCAGGACTACCTACAGCAGCTCCAGCTCTTGCGGTGTAAGTTAATGTAGTAAGAGACGGGGTAGACTTTACTACAAAAGGACCAGTAGCTTCTTCTTTGTTAGTACCAGATCCTACAATTGCATGTATAGGACATCCTGGAATTAATCCATGAGGATTAGTAAATGTTAAAGTAATTATACTAGGATCTGCACCATTAGAAGCAGCAGATGCAACTGGAATGGAAGCATTAGCATATACACCGCCTCTTCTACCAATTGTTTCTTCTGTCTTTAGTGTTTGTCCTCCCGACGAACCAACTATACCTCGAGCAAAGTATTTAATGGTTTGTGAATCAGTTACAGTATCAATAATAAAACTACCATCAGCTCTAGAGAATCCAGCTGTACCTGCATTAAGACCAGAGACATTTACAACATCTCCAACAGATAAATCATGGTCAGAGTCTACAAAATTAATAGTAATGAGACTATTTGAAGTACTAGAAGATGTATAATCAGTGGTAATAGTATTAACTGTGAGATCAACACCTGGCTCATCATATGTAGATGGATAGCCCTTAATTGTACCATACCCTGCCCATTTAGTAGGTTGTAATCCATATTCAAAGTCAGCATCGATCATTGACTCTGGTGTTGACACTCGCATTCTTTCAATAGCATCTGTACCAAACTGCCAAGGTCTAATAGTCTGACCATAGTCGACTTGAGGCTCAGCAAAGATTTGCAAGGTATCAGATGCGCTCATAGACGACGTATTGACAGCTAAAGTAATAGTTGTGTATCCACTATGTAAAGTGTCTACTGTAGGAAAGCTTGCAATGGTTCCTTTTGTAAACACTGCAGTTGTACCAGCAGATGCAGCATCTCCAAAGTTATATAGAATTACGTTATCTGTCACATTTGTAATTAAAAGAAGTTTATCAAGTTCATAACGGCATGGAACTATTACAGTACCTGCTCCCGCTGCGCCTGGTGTAAAAACGTAATCTCTTACTAGTTGTTTCGCCATATTATTTTCCTATCCTAATGCCACTGCGAATGCTATAGATTGACTTTGAGTGCTAAATGTTCCAGCATCTGCTGAATCTCCTTTAAGACCTTGCGGACCTCTTTGACCAATAGATGAATACAGCTGCCAATTGTTATTTATATAGATGAACTCAATTATACTTTGACCTAGATCCAACTCAAAATTATCAGTAAAGCCTTCAATGGTAGATCCATTTCTATTTACTATAACTGAGTTAGTAGTAAAGTTAGCTACGTCAATAAGTCTTACATAGTCTCCTGTTGACGGAGAACCTGGTAATGTAACATTTATTATTCCATCAGTTGTATCTAGAGCATACCTACCAGCATTTACCGCAGTAAAATCAGACTCGTAAACTACGTAGTTAGAGGAGAATGCTGCAAAGTCAGAGTCAAATCCTACATAAGTACCTTTAAGAGTGCCAAAGTTCCAATCACCTAATTGGAAGGATGAGTCAGCTATATTAATTGTATTAGCTGCAGGAGAAGAATCTAAACTATTTTGAATAAGATTAGTAAATGTATACCATTCACCGTTAGTAGCGTCTCTAAAGAATCCTGCTCTTCTGATAGTTGATCCGCCATCAGAAGAGTATCTACCTACTACACCAATATCAACTGCATCAGATGAGTTAGAATCTGCAACTTTAATTAAAGCATTGGTAACACGAAGGTCATTTTGTTCGTTTAGAATATACGATCCACCAACAGTTAAATTACCTGTAATAGTCATACCTGCAAATTCTACTGAGTCTGTATTAGCTACAGTTTGACCAATAGAAATCTCTCCACTAGAAAATGTTACTCCTGTACCTCCGCTGATATGTGCTCTCACTTCAGTAGCACTTGGACCAGTGTATGTAATAACTCCGGTAGATGAGTTATAAGCTAAAGAGCCATCTCCTCCTCCATCATTAACAGAGACAGCATTTTTAGCATCGCTATCTGCTCGAGCTGTAGTATAATAAAGGTTGGTTCCTTCTGAAACATCTGATGTTAAAATAGAAGCGTTAACATAAGAATCTACTCTTGCATCGGTGTAGTAGAGGTTATCTCCTTCACTTAGATCTGTTGTTGATCTTGCTGAGAGAGATGTAGCTGATAGAGTACCAAATAGCGTTCCTGTAGCAGTAACATTACCTGCTGCAATGATATCCTGACCTCTAATATTTTTATCAACACCTAAGCCCCCAGTTATTGTAACTGCTGCATTAGTTTTAGCTACAGCTTCCGAAGCATTAGATATATTAAGCTTACCAGCGTCATCTAAAACAAATAGATCAGTACCTCCAGTCAAATTGAAAGGAGTATCTCCTACATTATTTTTTATTTTAAAGCTAGTACTTGTTCCTGATATGCCCACAACAAGGTCATTAGCAGATGTTAATCCTACCGCATGATTACTTTGATTTTTTATACCTAAAGCTAAAACTGCATCTCTAGAAGAATCGCTTGAAACAATGTTAAATACTGTTTGAGTACTATCACCTTTAAACTGAGAAACATTAACAGCAATACTACCATAGGAATCACCATATACAGTAGTGCCATTAATATTTACACTATTAAATTCTACATCAGCATTAGAATCTAGATGTTGAAAATCATCCTTTATTCTCTGAGTAGTGTAGTAAAGATTGCTTCCTTCAGATAAGTTATCTGTAGTCTTTTGTCCAAAATCTGAATCAAACCCGGCATACCCACCTACAAAACCACCTGTTACGGTAATGCTACCTGTAACGTTTGCGTTTCCTCTAACTGTTAAGTTATTAATACTTGCACTGTCTGTAACAAACAGACCGTGTTTTACCTTAAAATCTTTTTCTGCCATAGTTCCCTATCCCCAGGCTACGATATTATATTTTTATTAGGTTTAACCTTAATCGTCCCTAAACCTGATGATCTTGTAAATCTTAATCTTATATTGCCACCGTTTTCATCTACAGTAAATGCTCCCATATCACTATCATTAGTAAATGAGCTAACCATTCCATATTCAGTAAAGCTAACTGTTGACTTATTGTAAGTTGCTAATACTTTAGAAATCTGTGAATGACTATTATCTGAATCATCTAAATGCACTACATATTCAATTGACATAAAATCACTGTTATGAGCTACATTATCAATAGTAGTTATAGTACCATCTGAAACGCTCACTTCAGATGGAGTAGAAGTAATCTTACCAGTATTATTAGTTATTGAATTAAATACTGGATTTAAAGTGCCACCGGAAGTTAAACTAGTAGCATCAGAATCAGCTCTTGCTGTGGTATAATATAAGTTAGTCCCTTCACTTAAATCTGAAGTAGAGAAGTATTGAAGACCTAATCTAGCATTAAACGACCCACCGTCTGCAGTGCCTATGTTTAGTGTAGCATTAGAAGAATCGAAAGTAAATGTTGATACTCCAGCTACGCTAACGGAACTTACACTATCTACTAACCCAAATTGATTTACTGAAATAATAGGAACAAGAGAAGCAGAACCATAAGTTCCAGCAGCTCCGCCCATTCTTGTATGAATCATTTGAGGATAAGAACCGCCATCTGCGGTACTAATAGTGTAGTTATAAGTTGCACTATCAAAAGTTACTGATGATACTCCAGCGACAGACACAGTACCTGCGCTATCAATAAAGCCAGAAGAATCAACTGTAAATACTGGGACTAGAGAAGCAGATCCATAAGTGCCTGCTGTTACTGTAGTGTTAGCTGATCGATCAAAGTCTCCAGTAACTAAACCAATTTGAGCAGAGTCGCCTCTAAGAGATCCATAATATTTTACTCCAAAATCTCTAGTTTCAAACTTCTTACTACCAGCCCATTTTAATTCAATTCTATCGCTGTCACTATTAGTTCTTAAAAGCTCATTACCTGACTTTGAAGCTATACCAAATGTGTTAGTAGAAAACAGTATTGAATGAGAATCTTTTAACGTGTCGAAATAAGCAGTTTTTTGTCCTGCTATTTCTAAACCTTTTAACTCCATTATCTCAAGATATGTAGAATCTTTTATGGTAAAGTTTTCAGATAAAACTTTATCTGCGATAGAAGAATCTACTCTAGCATCAGTAAAATATAAGTTACTACCTTCTGTAATATTATCCGTTGAATAATAAGAAGCAAGTTCAGCAGAGTCAATACTTAATGTATTAGTAGTTGAATTATACCCTAGACCTATACCTCCGATGGCGGCAGCGTCTAGAGATGTGTTGAAATCAGAATCAAAGTTATCTTGAGTGTATATAGATTCTACATCAAAACTAAACTCTCCTGTAGAAGAATTATATGATAGATCTCCAGAAGCAGATAACATTCCTCTTATTGTAGAAGTAGATGTGGTATCACCTAATGCAGAATCAAATCTAGCTCTTGTATAATAAAGATTAGTACCTTCGGTTAAATTTGCCGTACTAAATTTAGATAGGTGATTTACTGTGTTACCTAAAGGCTTATTAAGATCCCAAGTATCAGTAGCTGATGAGTAAATAATAGTAGCGTTAGCCCCAGCGACAGTAATACCTGCGCCATTGGCAGCATTTGAATCAGCTGCACTGTCAGCTAATACTAAGTTTTTATCATTAACAGATAATGTAGTTGAATTAATTGTAGTAGTTGTACCTTGAACTGTAAGATTGCCTAATAGATAGGTATCAACTGTTACAGTTAAATCACCGGTTATTTTAGCTCCGGTATCTAATGTAGATAATTTTAGATCATTATTATAATAAAGCTCTACACCAGCTTTATCAGTAAATTTACCTAATGTTCTATCTCCAGAGTAGTTGTTAATATAGACGCTGTTACTATCAGCGGCTGATATGTACAACCCTCCCATACCTAGGTTATTTTTTCTTACATAAAAGTTATTACTATTTTCAAATATATCAGCTGTTATATTACCTGCAGAATCAATAAAGTTAATCTTCTTTTCATCTGCAATTTGTAAACCTTCTCGGAAGGTGTCCAAATAATCGGATCTAGCTATTGCTGAATCAACAATAGTAATAACACCTGTACTAGAGTCATAAGAAAATAAATCAGAATCATTACTTAGTGATATAGAGCTTCTTGCTCTAGCCTGAGTAAAATATTGATTAGATCCTTCGGATAAATCTCCTGTATTAAAAGAGCTTAATCCTATCCTTGCATTGAAGGATCCTCCATCAGCGGTAGATATATTAAGAGTAGCTATAGAAGAATCGAAAGTAAACGCTGATACTCCTGCTACACTTACTTCACTAATACTATCTACTAATCCATATGCATTTACTCGTATGGTAGGAACAGAATTAGAGCCTCCATAATCACCAGCAACTGCCCCTGATGTAATTAAAGATACTGTACCTGTAGCTGGAGTATAATCTATAGGAGATTGTGATTGTATAAGATATCTTACATCAGAGTCAAAATTATAAACTTGGAACTTTGCGTTATCAGAATCCCATCTAAGGTTATAACCATTTGCTAGGCCTGTTGTACTAACATCCTCTAAGGAAGCTAAACGACCAGAAGATGCATTACCTATCTGTGTAGGTGTTCCTACAGTTATTCTTTTTATTAAAGTCGTTCCGGCTGATACTACACGAATAGCCATTATGTCTCCTTAGGTCCTAGTAACCGAAGGCGATAACGTGATCTGCCCTTCTAGAATTCTTTCAATAATAGTATTAGAAGAACTATCTTGATATGAAATCTCCACATCATAGACATAACGACCTGCTTTCATAGCATTGGTCTGAGAATTGGTTAATGTAAGGTTCAAGACTCCGTCACTAGCAGGACTAGCTATTTGAGATGAAAATGTAACCGCATCTGAATCACTTGAAGAGTATGTTTTGCGAATTTGTGCTGCAACTGAATATCCTGTCAAACTTTTCTTAGCACCATTCTTATCTACTAATTCTAATTGTAGAACTTGATCGGCGCCTTGATCTATTGTAAAATCTTCATACTGCGACATTTGAATTTCTCTTTTTAAGTTCAATTAACTATATTTATAAGAAATATTCCTCAAGGCCTTCATAATGTTTTTCAGTACATTGGGATAAAATACACACTTTCGAGTCTGGATTAAAGTTAAGATTATTTACTAGCTGCCCACTATATCCTTTGCTTCTGTGGTAGTAATCTTCATCATAATTTAAAAAGTCAAGATCATCACAATGTTCATATACAAATCTATCCAATCCATAATATTTAATAATGTTATAATCTATATTTCTTAAAAACTTTTTGTAAATATATTTCGTCTTGATAGGAATATATCCCATTATAGATGTATTTATTACAGCAGGAGGAATGTCTAAAATAGTGAACCTGCCATCATAAGGGTAAAATTCTCCAATATCACTTCCTTTAATGGTAAGAATATTATCCTTGATCTTATCAAAAAAACTATCTATATTATTATGAATTACAACATCTAAGTCAAAATACAAAGTAGGGTCTTTAAAATCAAGATTAAAGAGCTCTATCTTCCACCAATAAGATTCTAAATCAAGTTCTTTTTTAACAAAAATAGTGTTGCAATCTTGTTGCTTATCAGATATACAATAAAAAGAAAATGGTAAAGAGCAATTCCTCTCTACCATTCTATAAAGTCTATTAACATGATCCTTGCCGTATTTGTTACCTACACAAACACATACTATATTAACATTCTGTCTCAAGGTCTTCAATTACATCTTCCCAAAATTCATCTGCTTCAGCAAATACAAACGCACATGTAATACGATAACAATCTGTATAAGCAGCATGATAGCATAATTTATCTGGAGCATCATAAGGTCCAAAATATGTCATTTTAGCTTGCCAACCAGGTACGTCTTGAATACGCACTCGTTCTTTTTTATCTAAATCCCAGTAGTCAAACCACCCATCTCCCGTCTCAGAATAAGTTATAATAATGTTATAACCTTTAGCATTAGCATTGTTATGCCAGGAAATAAAACCTCCTGGAGGGTAGCAGGCGTTCAACGCATTGTTGCGACACGAAAGATACTCTATAAGTTTACTATTTAAATTTTTTGTAGCATCTTTAACTTTTTTAGTATATTCGTTAGAATGTTTAGTAAAATCTTGATGTTTTAAGCCTGTAAATCCTTTAAGTTTAGCTGGAAATCCATCATGTTTTGTTTCCATTGCTATAATTTCGTGTAAGTATTCATCACTTACAAAATCTTCTGCTTTATCATCTAAATTGCTAATTGGTAAACCTTTAGCCACTAAAGGTTCTGTTGAACCTTCTTCTTTTTTTAATAAAATATCCTTATACTCATTAAGAATATCTAAAAACTCTGAGTTACGTAATTCTATATCTCTAACAGGTATCATAGTCATTATAAAAATCCTTTATCTCCGTATTTATCCATCCAACTTGAAAAATGCACTACAACTGGATCAGGACTCGTTTTCCAATAATCTCTTGAAGGGTCAACTATGGAACAATTATGAGTACCATCTTTGTTAAATCCAAATGAAGTAAAATAGTTCCATCTGTAATTATCTTCGAAGAACTTCCATTTTAGTTCTTTGTATTTAGGGCTATGGTAAATCAGCCACCAAAGAGTTAATTGATCCCACTGTCTAAAATTACCTTTTTTAATATAATTATATTCTGAAGGACTCCAATCTCCATTTACTTGCTTTAAATGTAATGTATACCAATCCATCATAAATTCTTTTATTAAAGGATTACGAGTATCATATAATGCAACTCCTCCGCAATGAGCTAAATGATCAGGAACGCCGCGCCATCCATTATCGTATAAGTTAGGACCCCAATTCCATTCAGCAAAATGCTTGGCGCCTTCTTTGGTAAGATTTACATATACCATATCATATTTACCATCTTCTAAATGGTCAAATACATTTTCAATATCTTTATGTCTTATTTCAATATCAGCATCCATATAGAAAGTAAGATCATATGGAGAGTTAGCCATTCCCCACATCTTCTCTCTATTAGTACCAGCTGGTGTAGCAATTACTTGATCGAAGTCTCGAAAGTATGTCTGACATTCAGGATCATCAATAAAGTGTTGCTCTGTAAATAAAGTAATTTTAGCTTCTGGGTAATAATCTAAAATAGATTCTTTTAAATTATCTGCACCCATAATAAACTGTTTGCGTTTAGATGCAACTGTTACAAAACCTTTACTTGGTAGACCCTTGGTCTGATTCATTCATAATCTCCATTAACAAAATAGTAGCATAAGCTTGCATTTCAACTTGATTTTTAGATTTTCGAATTTTAGCTTTAAGCTTACGATTTTTAGATTCTTTTATTTCAGGTATTTCAAATGTTTGAAGTTTATAATTAAAAAGATCTTCTAATCGCTTAGCTTCATTTTTCTCTTGCTGTTTTTTAATATTAGCTTCACGTTCTTGCTTATGACGTTCTAAGCGCTCTTCAGTAAAACCATCTATTTCTTCTAAAGAGTTTTGAGAGATGACTTCTTCATAATCTGAAGTAATTTTACCATCACGGTCAAACTTCGAAACCTTAGCGACACTAGTAGAAAAAGATCCATCATCATGTGTAATATTTAAACGAACAGTTAACCTATCCTTAGCTGCATTTTCCCAAAATGGGTGTTTCCATTCTTTTTTCATTTACTTCTCCTAAGATATTCTCACATATAATGTATATGTCTCAATAGTTTCACTTGACGAGTCAATAGTTTCGCCCTCAAAGTTACCTTCGAAGTTACCTAAGTAGTCAGTAACATATGTTTCTTCAAAGTTTCGAGTGTATGTAGTTTCATAATTACCTATATAATCTGCAGTATAATCTCCAGTGTACGTACCAGTATATATCTTATCATAAGAACCTATATAATTACTTACATATATTCCTGTGTATTGACCTACATATGTAGCTACGTAATCTGTTACATAATCTATATTATAATACGCTTGAAATGAAGCTCCTTCATATGCAGCATCAAAAGCATTTCGTACATATTCGATTTGATAATCAGAGAGATAGTTTCCCTCATACAATCTTTGATATGCTGTATTAAAAGACGCGCCTTCATAATCTACAGCAAAAGAGGTAAGTACATATTCATTTTGATAATCCCCAGTATACCGTTTAGTATAATTAGCTTGAAATGCAGCCCCATCATAATCTACAGCAAAGGCATTTCTAGTATAGGTTATAGAATAGTTACCAGTATACCTTCTAGTGTAAGCAATGTCATATTCACCAGTATATCTCCTAATGTAATTAGGGGTATAAGCTCTTATATAATTAGGTACATAATTTTGTTGATAGTTTACATCAGTTACTGAAACATAATTAGATGTATAATCCCTAAGATAGTTTGAAGTATAATCCCTAACATAATTATTTAAAAAGTTACCAGTATATGCTCTTACATAATCAATGTTATAAACGCTCTCATAAGCATTCGCATAGTTTCTTGTATATAACCCAGTATAATTACGTTGATAATTACTAGTATAATCCCTAAGATAGTTACCTGTATATGTTTTTACATAAGGAGTACCGTCTGCATTTTGAAAAGCTCGTTGATAGCCCCCTGTGTATAAAGGACCTACATAATCTTGGTTTGTAATCGGAACGTTTGCAACATAATAAGTTAAAAAGAGACGCGTATAACTTACCTGATATGTTGCACTTCCATCATACAAAATATCTGTTCTTAAATAAAACGAAACAGTCTCCTTTGCAGGTCCTGAATACTGTCCTCCTAAATAATAACTGGGCTGCGACTGGCGCTGATACCAATTTCCTGGAAAATTTCCACCAGTATTCGTGGCCTCGTTCAGATATTGGTTAGCAGAATATTCCGCTTGGTTTGGTCCAGCGTATCTACCCATACTTAAGTATTGTCGCCCACCTGCATAAAAACTACCATCATATAACCCAGGTGTTAAACTTGTACCTTGATAGTTTTGGTCTCTGCCAGATCCCTGAAAGAAACCTGTAGATACGTAATACGCGGTTACACTTTGGTCAGGACCTGAGTAAATCGCAACAAATTGTTGCTGATCTGGTACATTATTTCCTATATCCATACCTCTAGTATAAATAGCTCCTCCTGTATACCCTAAAGGAGAAAAGAACCGCGTTGGGCCTGTGTATGGAAAAGAACGTATATAGTTTTGGGTAGATGACCCAGGGCCTTCATATCCTGTTTCTTGTGGCGCGCCACTAGCGTCTGTTGCGTTTGGTTGATTACCTGCAGTATAATACATTATTCCTGCAAAACGGTTAAACCCTTCATGACCGGTTAGGTTAGGAGTTATACTTGTATAACCTACTGGAGGTTCACTATCAACATTTAAAAAACCGATCCTTTGCGGCGCTAAGTAATACACACTAGGCCCAATATATCCACCAAAATTAGTTTGTTGATATCCAGGCGGGCCCGGGTAAACGCCCACTTGGACAACATTAGGTTGAAGCTGCGTCATGCCATACGCTCTGGTAGGCCCCCAAGCAGAAGAGGTGAGAACACTACCGGTATAGATTATTCCGTGATCTTGAAAAACATTCATAGGATTTACACCTATGTATCCCATGAATTCACCTGTCTGATCAAGCACTCCCACTTGTTGACTGGTAATTCCTGGTCGGATAACGGCTGGTCCTAAATATTCTGGCAATACAATTGGCCAATTAGAATATTGATTTTGAGCCTTTGATATTAAGCCCCATGGTTGGCCAACAAGATAATTGCTAGGGTCATCTAAAGGATCTACTCTCTGAAATATTCTAATAGCTAATCCATCTGGTCCTACTACTTGGCCAGCTCCAGGTTGTACCCCTTCTCCAGTATAGGTTGCCGCGTTAACGTAATCAACTATAAACGCGCCTGTATAATTCCTCTGGTAATTAAGTGTAAACGAACCTGGTCCTTGATAATTAGGTACATAGTTTGTTTCATAAAGTCTATTATAATTGGCCAGCCCAAGATATGTGCGGTCAAAATAATTTAAAAATGTACTTGTAAAATTACGTTGATATGTAACCGCAAAATTTTCTGATACCGCACTAACATAATACGCTGCGAAAAGGGTAGTATAAGCTTTTACATATCCTGTATTAAAATAGTTAAGAAAATCTCTTTGATATCCAGTTTGAAAATTATTTTGGTAAGAATTTTGAAAATTTCTTTGGTATTCTCCAGTATATCTTCTTTGATAATTAATAGCAAAAGATGAGCCTTCATATCCAGCTTGAAAGGCTGGGCTTGTATAGGCTACATCAGTATTTCTTACAAACCTTCTTACATATGCTACATCAGTAGTTCTCAAAAAGTTTCTTAGGTAGTTAGAAGTGTATATTCTATTATATGTACCTGTATAACCTCTTTGGTATCCAACATCTGTTACCGATACGTAATTAGTTACGTAATTAGAAGTATACATTTTATTATATGTGCCAGCATATGCTGTAGTATAGTTTATATTATTATTACGAATAAAATTAGTTTGATAATTTGTTATGTAATTAGAAGTATAGCGTCTGATATATGTACCAGCATATGCTGTAGTATAAGCTTTTTCATAAGCTTTTTCATAAGCTTTTGTATACGGAACAGTAAATGATTCTGAAGCGTTTCTAGTAAAGGTTCTCTCATACAGATTAGTATAATTTATTTGAGATACGCTTTGATAATTTATTTGAGATAATTTTGTATAGTTAGTGGCATAATTAGAAGTGTAAGCTTTGGTGTAATTAGCTTGAAAGTTAACAGTACTATCTCTGGTAAATACTTGTTGACTAGTAGTTTGTTTTGTATCTACCGCTGTTCCTTTAGCTACCCAAGTGCCAGCATCAGAAGGTGCTCCTTGAGCTGAGCTTCTTAGCTGATAACTACCTATACTACCAGCGGCTGCAGATCTAGTTTTAGCTCTTTGTCCAAATGAATATTGAATCTGGCGATCATTCATCTCTCTTAATTTAATACCACCGCCGTCAGCGCTATCTTCTACAAACATAGGTCTTACTGTTGTAGGAGCTGAACCTGAAGTTTTCTTGTAGATATTATACTGTACAGAGGTTCCATCAGTTCTTGTATCTGTAAAGGCATTAGCTAAGTGAACAGAATAAGTACCTCCTGGAGAGCTACTTCCTAACTGGTATGTACCAGGATAATTATTAGTAAAAATAGTAGAGAGGTACCTATCAATTGCAGCATTAAGATCTGCATCAGGCATAATTTTAAAACCGGTCTGAGATACAGCAGAAGAATCGACCCACATAACAGGTCCATATACATCTGAATCAGTTTCAGCTGCAGTGCCAGCTGTTTGTTTTAATGGAGTGACTGTTGAGCCAGTTGTAATAGATGTAGATGGGTGTGTACCTACAGCTTGATTAAAAAAAGTATTAGTGTAACTACCAATAGTAGTACCACCTGTAATTTTATTGATAGAGCTTACTTCACTAGAATCAGCTGCTCCTAAATGCAGTCCGATTTGATGGGCAATATAGTTTTCTTCACTAGTAGAAAATTCTTTAATAGTAGTGCTATTTAAGGATTTTAAAGGAGTAGCCATAAGATATCCACAGTTAAATTACAAAGGTATTTATATGTATAATATTATCTTCGTCCTCTAAATAGTATTGTACTGCCAGACATAGAATTAGTAGTAGGAAAATTAGAATCAGCATTTGTAGCTAAATCTCTATGATTTAAATTTGTTGGACTGAGAACCTTTGTACAATCATATTGAGTTACTTTACCATTTACATGTACGTGATAAAGAATATCACCAGTATTATTCCATTGCATATTTGTTTTAGTATTATAACCTCCGCCGCTCGGATCAGTTACCCATAAAGTAGTGTCAGGAGTAGAATCATCATAATCAAACATACTTTTAATATCTGCAATGTTGTTAATATTAGTAAGACTGTTAGATGCTATGGCACTATCACCCTCAGTAAAGATTGACTTCTGCGTTATATTCAAAGGATTTAATCCTACAGGCGTACCAGCTGTTAAATAAGAATCCCATTGAGCTGAGTCTGTAGTAGATATACTTTGAATAATTCGTCCAGAACCTGTATCTGAATCAGCTATAATACGATATGCCCAATAATTTGAATCTCCGGAATAAGCAGCATCACCTCCATTAGAAGTTGCGCTTGCACTGTCGTAATAATCAAATGGTTCAATAGTACTGAGATCCCAAGGAGTAGTAACATCTAACTGCATAAGCATCATTGCGCCGTCCCAACGATTTACATCTAAGAACAGTCTTTTACCATCTTCACTAATATCAAAATCATTTATACTTTTATAATACGTTTGTCTTTTAATTTTTTTATCAGGACCTACTAAAGCAGGATGAGTCATAATATGAAAATGATATTGCGCACTATCAGAGGATGGTATGGTATCAGTAGGAGCAGTAAGAGTAGAAGAAATTAGCATATCATTGCTACCATCCATTGGAGTATGACTACTATTACCGTCTACTACACCACTAACTAATGTAATTACTTTTAAGGCTTGACCGCTTCCACCATTAGCCTGATTGTCAGGTTTTTGTATACGAATTTTTTTAGCATTTGCAGATGATGAAATTCTAAAATCATCACCTGAGCCTACATTTAAATAATTAGAATCAATAGATGTTGCTATAGAACCTGATTGGCCCATAGAAGAAGACCAGCCCCAAGGATTTAAAATTCCTCCTATACCTGAAGTATATGTAACAAATTCTCCGAGTCTATTATTACCGGAACCCCAATATACATCATCTCTACCATTTAAAAAGAAAGCTTCGTCTTCATTGATCCACTCTATATCTACTATTTCCCCAAACGGAGTAGTAGGATAAGATCTAAAAAGAGCTCCATAATCTAAATCTTTATCAAATAAAATATTTTGGGCATGTGTGTGAGCATTTGAATCTGTTGAGAATCTATGAAATTCTGAAAGATCTCCTCTGCCGTTATTTACTACCCACCTGCATATTTGATTACCACTACCTCTTAACTCGTAATTCCCACCACCTATATACTGTCTATATTTGTATATAGGTGCTCCATTATGAACGGTGTAAATATACGATTTATCAGTTGACGGCTCGCCATTTATAACTTTAATACTTGCAAGCTGCTGATTCCAATCGTTGTACATACTATTTTCATTACCATAACTATCGAATCCATCAGAAGGATAGACAGTTGAATATGTTTCTTGTCCATTACCTTCTCCTCCAGCACTATCTCTCCATGGTCCTTTTTGTAATTGATTACCGGATTTAAATTCTGGATAGTTCATATCAACTATCATCATAGGACCGTCATCACTATCAAGTCTAGCAACTCGAGTGTTGATCAGATCATAGTTTACAACATACCCGTCGTTAAAAATTAAAGGC
>Ga0181405_1000332_pt1 | contig 16689 bp, 21 predicted proteins | sample 28SPOviralmetaG_FD_130134 | JGI IMG/M metagenome (GOLD analysis project Ga0181405, IMG submission 130134) | Marine viral communities from the oligotrophic San Pedro Time Series (SPOT) site, San Pedro Channel, CA, USA - 28 SPOT_SRF_2011-11-29 | ecosystem: Environmental > Aquatic > Marine > Strait...
GCTACCTAATCCTACCTTTTTTGAAAGATTAATTGGTGCAAGAATAAACTTATTTATTTTTGGCCGACCAATTGGAACAGGACATCATATATATGAACCAGAAACAGATTCTGAAGACATTTCTAGCGACATCTCAGAAGACAGTATTAATTCTTAAAAGAAATGTATATTATAAAGATTATAATCAACAGAATTATAATGAGCACTCCGTAATCAAAACTTTCATCAGATAAAATAATGGTATTAATGTAATCTTCAAAAGATGGTGAAACTTTACCTAATTTTTTATTTACAGCATCGTGAAACTTGTAAGCCCATTTTATTAGTTCTTCTCTAGAACGTAATCCAGACGTTATATTTATTTTTTTAAATAACTCTTGTGAAGATATGCTACATTTATCACATGGCAATACTTTCATTAAATTTTCATAAAAATCATAATAGGCTTTTTTATCTTCATCATTAGGATTTTCTGGATATCCATGAGCTACAAAATGTATTGTTTTCCAGATATAAGGTCCCCAGATTATAGGATTTATATTTGATTTGCCTGACAAACTCATTTAATAACATATAAATATTTTATTTAAAATACTTAAAAACGTATTTTATATAATATATAACATAAACGATCTTTATGGATTTTCCACTTCAAGACACCTGGTGTTTATATTTACACTATAAAGATCTTGGTAAGTTGTATAATGATAACGTAGAAAAATTAATTGAAATAAATGACGTAAAAACTTTTTGGCAAACATTCAATAATATACCAAAAGTATACGAAATTTTCTCAAATGGAAACGGAGTTAAAAAAATGAAAAGAAATAATGCAACACCTTCCGCATACTCATTCTTTAGAAGTAATGTATTTCCTTGTTGGGAAGACGCAAAAAATAAAGATGGATTTGAGTTTTCATTTAAAAATAGTAATAATTTCTATAAATTTCAAGATGAATGGTTAAATTCTTTACTTGAACTTATATCAGAAACACAAGAAATTTATAAATGTATTAATGGTATAAGAGTAGTAGATTGCACAAAATATGACAGTGTTTTATATAGAATGGAGTTTTGGATAGACTCCGAAGATAAAAAAGATGAAATAGAAAAAATTCTGAGGTCAGACTCTTTTGGACTTAAGAAGTATAAATTTTTATATCGAAGTCATAAAAATATGAAAGAAACAACTTAAAAAAATAAAAAAGAACAATTTAATATGGAAGAAAATAGTCTTAAAGACATAACTGAGCGACTTGATAGAATTGAACAGACCATTAATCATAAACTTGATCCTCTATTAGAACTACTTCAGGCTGTAATTAAAAATGGTCTTAAGCTGTCTAATAATACTCCATCTGAAACTTACACAGAAACTGAAAATACACCAGTTCCTGAATTAAGCTATAAAGAAGACAACGAATACATCTATATAACTGGTTCAAAGACTTATGATAACCGAGAACTAATCAAGGCTACATTTAGAGGCGCAAGCTGGAATAAAGAAAGATCAGCTTGGGCTTTTAAAAAGTTTGAAGGCTATGAACAGATTATAACAGATGTATTTCCTAACATAATTAAGGGTCAATAGTAAACACAGATGTATTGTGTTTTCCAGAACCAATTTCTAATCCAGAAACCCTACGAATACGAGGATCTTTAAAACAATAATAAAAAATAGCACTTTTTTTCATATTCAGTCTTTTTTGAATACTTTTAACCCCTAATTTAGTTCCTTTATTGTTATTAAGTAGACTAAAAACTGGATTCATTTATTTTAAATGAAAATATAATTTATCTTTAAATTATTATATTTACATTTATGTAAATAATGGAATTTGGTAGAAAAGGCGATGCTAAAAAAGCAATGAAACTTCATCATCGGGAAGGAATCACTCTTAAACAGGCTTGGAGAAGGGTAAAAGGCGGAAAAACTACTAAATCAAAAAGATCCAAAAAGTCTGGTATGTCTCCAAAGAAAAGAAAGGCGGTTTCTAATGCTAAAAAAGCAATGAAACTTCATCATAGTAAAGGAATTACTCTTAAACAGGCTTGGAAAAGAGTTAATAAATTCGGCGACACAGTTTGTCCTCCAGGATTTGAGCCAAATACAAAGTGGAACGGTAGAGATAGAAATAGACAGTGTATTAAAGAATGTGGATTTTTACAGACTAGAAATCCCGAGACAAATAGATGCAGAGGTCCTCTTGGAGGTCGTCGTCCACCGTCGCCAACCAGTGCTGCGCGTCCACGTGCACCACCTGTGTTAAAACCAGGTTATGAGATAAATCCATTAACTGGTCGTCAGAGAAAGATGTGTCTTCCTGGACAGTATAGAGATCCAGTAACTGGAAGATGCAGAAATATCAGGATGTCGGATGCAGCGCGCTACCGCGCGGATACGATGCGCGGAATGGGAGGCGGCGCGGATTTCATAAGCCCTGGTGGTTTACGCATGGATGCTATGGATTTTGGCGGTATGCACGTCCCAGAGATGAGATACCATAAGTCTATGTTCGGCGGAATGTATAAACCCGAGATGAAACATTGCAGTGGTTTTGGTGGTAAAAGACATTACAGAACAAGCTTTGGAACGTGTGCGGTATGCAATGCCCGTTAGATATTATATTTCCAATAATCATAAAAATCTTTGTGAGTCCACCTTGAAACATTTATGTTATCTAAATCTCTTTGAAAATTTTCAATTCTTATAATTTCTAATTTAAAATTTTTAAGAGGTTTTGAAACTGAAACATCACGAAGTCTTGCTTTAGTCCAAAAATCTTTACCGTAGTATGTGTATGCTAAATTCATATAATATGTATTATCAAATGTATAGATATAAAAATTTTTACATACAATTGACAGGTTTAAAATATCATCTAAATTTAAAAAGTTCGATATATGTCTAATGATGTCACAATTTAGTATCATACACTAATTAATTAATTTTTAAAAAAAAATATTAAATATATATTAAAAAATAATGAATTATGAATCCAACTACTATACGGTGCCGCAGTTGCCGGGGTATATGCAGAGCGTCGACGCGCCACTTGGTCAACGACCAGATCAGCAGAGGCGCAAAGCGGCCTATTCACTTATGAACATTAACCAATATCCACAACGTCCTATTTCAATCCGCCCCGAGGATGAATATATGGCAGCAAATGCGCTAGTGGACATGTCTGATATTTTCACGCAAATGAACTTTGGTGATGAACATGAGGGACCGCCACAAATTGGGAGACAAAATGCAGAGAGGCGCGATCCAGACTCAATAATGCACGAGTTTAAAATGTCATTTGGCAAGGCAAAGAAAACTAAGAAACCCAGGAAGGCAAAACCAAAGAAGGTATCTCTAAAACAGCTTCAAAATATTGCTCGTGCTAATGGTGTATCTATTTTTACGCGTCGCAAGGATGGCAAAGGTTTCACAAAGAAGCCTTTAACTGTAAAAGCTCTCAAGTCGCGCTTAAGCCGCAGAAAGGTTCCATATCAGTCAGGGCCTCGTCCTGGACCTCTTCGGGGAGAGTCCTTCAAAGTCTTCAACACACCATTTCGTCCCGGCCTCGCCGACGACGACGTTTTTTATGACGCTATGGAGTTTGGCGCAGGACATGACTTTGTTTGCCCACCAGGTATGAAACGCAACCCAAAATGGAGACCAAAATCTCGTAAGCATCGCCGTAAGTGTCTCAAGGACAAAGGTCCTAGGGTGACTCTTAGTGAGCTTCAAAACATCGCCCGTGGTAGTGGTGTATCTATTTTTACCCTTCGTAAAGACGGTAAAGGTTTCACAAAGAAGCCTTTAAGCATAAAAGCTCTTAAGTCGCGCTTAAGCCGCAAAAGGGTTCCATATCGAGGGGGACGGAAGCTTGGTCCTCTCGCGAGACCCGATGACGGATTCCTATTAACGCCATTTCGTCCTGGAATGTAGGCACTTATCAAAACTAAGAATTTCATATTAATTTTATTGTGACTTGATATTTTTTAAATTAAAATAAAAATATAAAGTTATAAATTATACAATAATACGATGGAGCCTATACTTTCTGAAACTTCTAATAGATATGTATTGCAGCCTATAGTCTGGACTAAAGTTTGGGAGGCTTATAAAAAGCATCAGCAAGCTTTTTGGACAGCCGAGGAAATAGATTTTCCAGCGGATACATCAGACTGGGAAAAGTTAAATGATAGTGAAAAATTTTTTATTTCTAATGTCTTGTCTTTTTTTGCGGGCTCCGATGGTATAATATTTGAAAATCTTTCTATTAATTTTATAGATGAAGTTAAGATTCCAGAGGTTAGAGCCTATTATGGATGGCAGGCAGCAATGGAAACTATTCATTCAGAGACATATGCACTAATGATAGACACATACATTTCTGAAGAGTCTAAATATAAAATATTTAATGGTATTCAAGAACTTCCAGGTGTTAAAAAGAAGGCAGAGTGGACTCAAAAGTGGTTAAATCAGGACATTCCTTTTCAAAAACGTCTTGTTGCATTTACAATAGTTGAAGGTATATTCTTTTCTGGGTCGTTTTGTGCTATTTTTTGGCTAAAATATGTGAAAAAGTTAATGACTAAAGCTCTTGGAAAGAGTAATGAACTAATTGCAAGAGATGAATCACTACATACTGATTTCGGCGTTCTTTTGTATTCTTACATAGTAAATAAATTGTCTCCAGAAGAAATGAAAGAAATGATGAAATCTGCCGTTGAGATTGAAAAAGAGTTCATATGTGATTCTTTTCAATGTAATCTTATAGGTATTAATGCTGATTCTATGAAAACATACATTGAATTTCAAGCTGATAGGCTTATTGAAAAACTTGGTTATGAAAAGATATACCATGTTGAGTGTCCTTTTAGTTTTATGGATACAATGTCTTTAGATGGTAAAAGCAACTTTTTTGAACAGAGAGTCACAGATTATAATCGCCCAGAACAAATAGAAGATAAACAACTTGAATATCTAGATGACTTCTAAATTTTACAAAAAAATAAGGTATTTAAAAAATTTAGATCATATACAATTGTATAAAATGTCGACATTTACAGTTGTAGATGGTCGTGGAAATATTCACGAATGCGAGCCAGAGTATTTAAACATTCAAAAGAATACGTCTCAAAACGAAGCCGTTCCTGAGACTATGTCAATAGAAGAGTATCGTAGTTTATATTTTACACCCGAGCAAGAGTGGAATAACACCTTTAATCCAAAAAGAGTGTCAATAGAAGCGCTAGACTCAATTTGTCTTAAAAAGAAAGGTAAAGGTCCTCGAAAGCCGATTTATTATCCTGGATGCACAGCACCTGGTCCTTATTACGATCCAGAATATCGGCATATACATATATGGAAATCAAAAAAATTAATTTCAAATTTTATTGGAGAACAGCATCAAAATTCAGAATATGTTCAATTTACAGAAGATCTTCCAGGAACTTATTGTTCTATCTGTCATTCTAGAAATAAACAATTTCATTTAAAGTGGGACAAAACTAATCAATGGTGTCCGGACTCGTTTTATGAAAAACCTACTATACTTAAAAATAACTATGTTTACAAAGAAGAAGATATTCTACCAAAAGAAAAAATTAAGACATTTCCAAATGTAGTTCCAAAGACTGAGATTGATGAACTTGTAGAGGAAATCGCTAAAAAATGGGAATCTTTAACAATAAAGATAAAATACTCCGTGAATAATGAAAAAGTGATATATCCTATTTCAAGATTTAAATCTTTATATCTGTGGCCATGGCAACTTACAAATTATCAAAAATTTAAACTAAAGTTTCCAGATTATAAAAAAAGCAATATATTTGGACCTAGTGAGATAGAAAAATTTAAAGATAATTATGCGGTTATAGTTTAAGGAAAACGTTTATAATATAATGTATAATGTGTAATGTATAAATGTATGAGTAATAAATATGATAAGCTTTTTATAGAAATCTGTCAGAAGTATGCAGAGATGTCTTATGCAAAAAGAAAACAAGTCGGAGCTGTTATAGTTAAAAACAACACTATTATATCAGATGGTTACAATGGAACGCCTGCAGGTTTTGACAATAATTGCGAGGACAAATTTGGTAAAACTCATTGGTATGTGCTTCATGCTGAAGCAAATGCTATAACAAAACTTGCAAAAAGTAATGTAAGTTGTGATGATTCTACATTATACATTACTTTGTCTCCATGTAAAGAATGTTCCAAACTGATAATTCAATCTGGAATAAAAAAAGTGGTATACCTAGAAAAGTATAAAGATACAACCGGATTAGATTTCTTAGGAAATTTTAATGTTGAGTGTATCCAAATAAAGTAATGGATTCTTTAGTTAATATCGAAACAGGCGAAATTGATTGGGACGCTATTAAAAAGATGTATAAAGACTCTGCATTAGAAAAATGTACTAAAAAATTTAATTGTAAGAAATGCAATACATCTTTTTACAGCAAAAATTATGATGGAGAGTTTCCTTTATGCATAAAACATAGAAATAACACGTTTAAATAAAATTAATTACATGTTTACATTTTATAAATGGATAACACACGATTAGATAAGCTTGAAAAAGAAGTTGCTGATCTTAGAACAAAAATGGGTTCAAAAGAAAAGCCTAAAAAAGAGAAAAAGCCAAGGGAGCCATCTGCATACAATGATTTTGTTAAAAAAAGTATTGCTGAAGAAAAATCTAAAATGGGAGAAAATTATGATCATAAGAAAGCGTTTAAAAATGCTGCTGAAGCGTGGTCAAAAAATAAGGGGAAGTCTAGTTAATACTAAACAATTTTCACAAATGTAACAATTTAGTATATCTGAGTAAAATATAAAATTTGGCTTACAATTACAGTCAATATTACATTCCTTATTAATAAAAGCTTTGTAATATTTATTAATTGTGTAAATTTCTCTATTGAGATTACTTACATTTGACAAACTTGAACACATATTCGATATTTTTTTATTTACATTTATGTAATTTTCTAAGAATGTAGTATTATTAGTTTTTATACACTTGATTATATTTTCATCTACTTTTACATTAAAATCTTTTATATAATTGTTTTTAATTTCAATATTTAAATTTTTTATTCTTTTTTTACATATTATTAATGTGTATGACATTATTTGTGACATTATTATGTCTACAGATTCAAAATAATTTGCAAGTATATAAAAATACTGTATCTTAGGATATGTAAATAGATCGTTAGTTATAATTATGTAATTTATATATTTATCATTTAAGTTTTCATTTATTGTTTTAAATTTTTTGTCCGTGAAATTAACTATTTTATATGATTCTTGGTCTAAAAGATATACGTTTTCATTTATTTTAATTATAGATCTAAATACATAATTTATACATTCTAAAAATAATGAGTCTGATAATATTAAAGGATCTTTTATTGACTTAAAAAGTGTATACATTTCTGGAACAATTAGAGACTTAGAGGGTCTTGAATTACTATTTGAATATGTTATATAACTTTCTTCAAAATGTATATCTAAATTATCATTATTAGATATAGTTAAAATAGACATTATTGAAATTAAATTAAAAGATGTCTCAATATTAATTTATTATAATAATTAAATTTTTCATCATGATCATCATCTCTCCATCTTACATGATTCATAGCTGTATGGGTTATTTCATGAGCGATTAGATTTCTAAGTTCTTTTAAAGTTTTTAATCGCCCATTTTCTTTTCTTAAATTTAAAAAAATTCTTCTGTGCTTTGCTCTTAGTTTACCATCCTCGCCAACTGGAATTTTATTTGTTTTTACTACAAATTTAGGTTTATTTAGACCTTCAAATTTGATAGAACCTTGATCTTTTAAAAGTTGCATCTCTTGTAGAAAGTAAGGTGTTTGTAATAGTATATTTATTTCTGGTGTTCTTTCTTCTTTCATTTCAATTGAAATAAGTGCTTTAACTATTAATATATCTATATCATTTAATAATTCTGCAGCTTTTTCAGCATCTGGTAGATTAAGAACTTTATATTCTCCTACTTTAATGTAATTTTTATCTTCATTGAAATCCCAAATTACCATGTATCAATTATAATATAATTAGTTATATTATTTATTTAAAATAATATTTACACTTCCATCGTTTTCCTTAAGTGTTCTAATTAAAGGTCTTGATTTTGGTCGGTAAAATTGTTGTTTTGGTTTATAAAATTGCTGTTTAGGATTATAAAATTGCTGTTTTGGTTTATAAAATTGCTGTTTAGGATTATAATAACTCTGTTCAACTTGTATACTTTTTGTAGGTATACTTACGGTTCTATTCTTAGGTTTATTATCAAATTTTTTTAACATCATAAACATCTCAAGAGGTAAAACCCTAGCTATTTTAGGTATAAGTCCTATTGATGTTGGCGGCGTATTTATAATAAATGGAAATTTTTTAACTCGTTTATCTACATAAAGTATTTTTGCTTGATTTCTATCTACTATTATTATATTAGTTGATAAATCAGGGTAATTATATAGATTTTTAAGTGCTGCATAACTTTTATAACAATCTTTAAGTAAATATACAGTCTGCATTATATAATGAGATGTATTGTATTTAATTATAAATTATAATTTTTTTTTAAGTTTTAAATATATAATATATAATATTAATATAATACACAACAAATGTCTACAATAGAAGATCCTGAAGACATTTATGATGATACATACAATTTAGAAGAATTACAAACTGAAACTAGCACAATGCAACAAGTGTCTCCATTGGAGGATCCCGACCAGATTGATGGGGATATTTACGATGAAGCACGTAATCTAGAACAATTACAGAGTTCGTTATCAGGATTATTATTAACTAATGATATTTCGCAAGAAGAGTTTGATGCTGAAATGCTTAAAACAAGTTATTATCTTGATATTTTAAATAAAACATACATTCTTGATACCGAAGATGCTGAACTAATAGAAGAATATAGAAAGGAAAAAAAATTTCTTAATGAACAATACAAAATAGATCAGATTTCAGAAGAAGAATTTAATAAAAGGTATATAACAGTTCTAAGAAAAGAGTATACCATTCTTAAAAGATCTGAAGATGATGGCGGCAATAAAATAAGGTATGACATTGACCTTCCTTTGGAACAAAAACTTGAAATACTACATCAGGAAGAAATTAAAAAAGATAAATCTATTGCTAAGAAAAATGGCATATCATATCCTAGACTTCCAGATGGTATTACTAAAGATGAAATTAATGAATATTACAATCTAAAAATAACAGGAGACCTTAAAAATGAAATTCTAGAAATTGAAGAATATTTAAAAAAATACTCAGCAACAAAAAAACTTATCGATTATTATACCACATCATATGAAGTAACTAAACTATTTTATGATGCAGATGCTAAAGCGTCAAAGTTTGTTTTTAAAATGGTTTCACCATTAAGTAGTAAGTTAGGCAACATTAGGTCTGGAGAAACAAGAGTTAACTTATTAAATCCAGAAGAACAGGCTTATTCAGAAAGACTTGCTATTTTAAAAAATAGAATGAGACAGATGAGCCGGGCAGATCTTATCAAGTGTGCAAGTGTTAAAACTGTAAAATTTATGTCTTATATAGAGCGTCTTAAAGAAAATAAGCAGAACGTTATAAAATTTAGATCTAATCCAGAAAATTATTTAGACTTGAAAAAAATAATAGAAGAAGATAATATTTATTATCAAATTCCTTCTGATGAGCTTTTTAAAGCATATACTTATGCTCGTCCAGATGTATTTAATCTCACCGAAGATGATATATTTGAAAAAATTGATGCCATAACAGAATACATAGAAAAAGGAAATACAGGATATCTTGCTATAAAAGAGGGCACTGATGTATTTAATCTTAATGATGATGATTTTATAACAATTTTACCCTTAAAAGACGAACTTTATACTACATTAAAAGCACAATCTGGAGATAAAACAGACATAGCTCAAGCTTGGGAATTAAGAATGTCATTGCCCGGAAGCAATCTTAAAAATATAGTTAAAAGATATCTTTCATTTGAAGACTACCTCAAAGATTTAAAACAAATACTTATACAAAATTCTAGATCTTTAACAGGTAAATCTAAAGACATTGTAAATGCTAAATTAAGAAAGATAAATTACTATTTAAAATATCAACAAGATCCAGAAATTTATCTTCCAACTGGTCACACATCTATTTCTGACATATTTAAGAATAGTGTAGAAATCTATGCAACGAGACAAAAAGGTCTTTATGATTTATTAGAGTTCATAACCACTTATCATCCCGGTAGCACAAATTTAGTTGAGAAATTGGAATCAGATATATTTGACTATTCTAGTTCAAATTATGAATTCAATATTAAGAAAATTATATTCATTTTAAATAATCATCCAGAAAAAATTGAAGAATTAGTAGAACAGCAAATTTCTATAGTTGATTTACTTACATATGAAACGCCCAAAACTTTACCAGAATCTGATATTGACATTAGAGATTCTAAAGAAGAAAACATTAATAAATTATTAAATTGGAACCCCGATACAGAACAGTATGATAGTTATGAATCTGAATTAAACGATTTAAAACATGATTTTGAACAATTTAAACAAAATAATGAAGATTTATCTACTATTGAAGTATCTCAAATAATGAGTCAATATGCCGAAAAAATTCAATGGTCAAGATCTCTTGAAAAATATCAAAAACTAGATGTTCCAGATGGAGCTTTAGAACTTAACTTCAGATTAAGATATCTTCTTAAAGAAAGAAATAAACTAGGTTCTAGAAGAACATTTATTCTTGCTAGTGTATCTGAGAGAATGGAAAAACAAAATAAATTATTTAGCACATTTAGAAATTGTAATATCCCTGAACCAAGAAAATATGCTTCATTAACTGAAGATATAGTATTTGGTTTATCTAAAACTTCAGAGTATTATGAATATTATACTAAACTTGTAAACACAGAATATAAAAGTTTATGTGATTATTTTACAAGAATCAATTTAAAATGCGAATTAGACCCTGATGGAAATGTTAAGTGTATTACGCCATTTGATCCAGAATATTTAATACCTATTATAACAGAATTTTTAGTTACTCAAGGAGAAATAGCTTCAGTAGACGTCGCTCGTCTTAAAGAATTTACAAAAACTGTTAACTCTGATAATGTACTTAATTACATTAAAAGTTTAAGAGGTGCTGAAATAGATGCTTATTATGAGTCTATATCAGAACAATTAAATGGAAATAAAACTTCATTAAATGAAATATTAAAAAAAGCTGCTAAAATTCTCAAAACAGAAAAATTTAGAAGAGAATTAAACCAAATTTCTAATATTATTTATAGCACCTATAAGCCCCCTGTAATTTCTAAAGAAAAACCTATAAAATTGAAACTTGGTAGCCAAGGTCCTGAAGAAAAACCAGTAGATTATATCAAAGTTGGTGATTATTATGTATACGGAGGATTTTACCCAATATTTACAACATATGATAGAGATGGAACTGTTATCAGTGAAAACTATAAAAGATCTGATCTAGAGCAATTAGCAGGTATATATAATATAGAACTAGAGGAAGATTCTTTTGAACTTTATAAAAAGATAATGAAATTCATCAGCGACTATAAAAATAAAGATGCTGTAATTGAAAAGAAGAATTTTAACCCTATTTACAATGACACATATTACGAATATCTAAAAGTTCCAACTAGATCTGTAATGTATACATATAGACCTCGTATTGGAGTTCAGGAACCTGGAGAAGTTTATAGCGTTACAAAAGATCCTGTTAAAATATATGGCGTTCCATTTGAATTTAATGAAAATAGTATTCCTATTTACAGCCAAGCTTTGAAAGAACGTGTCGATGATGGTTTTGTAGTAATTGAAGGACCTTGTATTTTCAGAGAAACAGACGATACAAAGGCTATAACAAGCGACAGTTATATTACGATAGAGTATCGTGTTAATGACTCGCGTGGTAAAATTAAAATGTTTAGAGAAGGTGTTTCAGCTAAAAATATAATGAAAAGAAAAGTAGACTCATTAAATACTTGTTCAAGGTTTACAACTCAAGAGGCATGTGATGATCCAAATTCATATTCTTTAGATGTAGAGGGATTAAAGTTTAAATGTAAATGGATAAGTAAAAATTGCACTGGAATAATAGTAGAATCAGATGAACTTAAAGATTTTAATATATCAGAAATTAAATTTAAAGATTTTACAAGAAATAAACTTTGGGGAACTGCAGTGGATAAATCAATTAAATATGTAGAAGAACTAACTAAATTAAAAGATCTAACAGTCGAACAAATAAAAATTCTTACAAAAGAACAAAAAGTAAGACTATTTGACTATTATAAAACCTTAATAACACCTAAAAAATCTCTTCAAGCTATACAAGAAGAAATAACAGAAGATAGAGGTATATCTATTATAGAAGAATTTTCTGATATTTTAAATCCAGTAAATAGGGTAGAAAAACAAAAAAATATAGATAGTGAATATACATCTATAACAGTATATGAATTAACTGAAACTACATTGAAATTACCTATGAAAAATGTAATAATTGGAAAAGAGTATACTATTAACGGGGCCATTGTTATACCAAGAGAATACAACAGTGAAGAAAAAACTTATACATGCGAGATAAAAGAAACCGGCGAAATTATACAATTAGAAAAAGAAGAGTTTAGAAGAAAAAGCACAGAAATAATAACAAAAGCGGTTCCTATTTTTTGTTTTATAAAAAATGAAGATCTACCGTTTTTAAATTTACCAGGTTATTATTGGTATGAGAAAAAACAAATATATTTACCTGTTGGAGATCAAATTATTAAACAAGAAGAAATTATTAAAAAATATAAAGTTCCAACTAATTTTATTAGACCTAATAAAGAATCATTATTAAATGGTAAACCACTTATAACAAGACAAGACATACTAAATGCTATCTCTAATACAGCTTTTAGCATATTAATTTCTGAAGATTCATTTATTTATAATGTTGTAAATAAAGTAAATGCTACTAAAGATGCTATTGATTTTGCTGTTAAAAATAAAATAGACATCAATGGTATGTTTTCAAAGATAGTAGGTATTATAACATTACCTCATGTTTTAGAAGAATATGAAAGTAAAATTGTAAAAACTGTTATATCTAAAACTCAACTAATAAATATAATGACAACTGCTATTGATAATAGAGACAAAAATGAACTAATGAAATACTTTGCAAAAGCTAAACAAGCTAAATTAGATAAAGAAATAATAGACACAGCAAGAGAACTAATTAAAACGATAAAAGATAAACCAGAACCGGAACCGGAACCTCCTCCGCCACCTCCAGCGCCTACACCTGTACAAGCTGCTAATCCATATTTAGCTAAACCGCGCAGAAGATAATTACGTTTGCGTTTTATAATTTAATTTAAATTGTAATATTAATTTAAATGGGATCTCTAAGTATTGTAGTTGTTTATCATCCAAACTGTAAACCATCTACAGATTTTTTAATAAAAGTAAGTAAATTAACTAATGCTGATGTAGAATACATTAATATAAAAGACGAAAAAATAGACACTGAAATTGATATAGATGTCATTCCTCTTATGCTAGTTAATAACGATCCTAATAGTATATTTAAAGGTAAACAAGCCTTTGATAAAGTAGACGAATTACTTCAAAATGTAATTGCAAAACCTCAAAAGGAGACAAATAATAAATATAACAAATCTGTACAATTTATAGAAGAAACTGATAATAAAAAAGAAAAAATAGATTTAAGTAAGAAGTAATTTATGTTTTCATTTACATTTACATCTATAATTTATAATTTATAATTTATAATTTATAATTTATATGCGGTAGTAATTTCAATTTTAAATATTTGTTAAAATTAAAATGGACCAGCAGCAACTCCCTGATTTTAGCCAGATTATGAAGATAGCTCAACAGGTTGCAAGTAAAATTGAGCCGCCATCTGAACTTAAAAGCGGTAAAAAACTATCAGAAAAAGAAATGACAAATGCTATCTCTAAAATTACAAAATCGGTTACAGATGTTGTTAATCCAGAAATGTTAACAGGAGCGATGAGTAGTAAAAAACAGGGTAAAATGAAGATGCCACCTACGCCAATCCCAGTGGAAGAATCTAAAATATCACTAGACGTTTTGCAAAAATCACCTGTTAAAAAAGAAAAAATGAAAAGAATTGTAGAAATTAATTCCGAAGAATCAGATGATAATGATCCAATCGCTCCTAGAACTAAAGATATGACATTTACTTTGTCTGTAAGTTTAGAAGATCTTTATACAGGAGTAAAGAAGAAGCTTGCTCTAAGAAGACAAAAGATAGACACCGATGGTTCTTATGAAGAAGAAAAGAAGAAACTATCTATTAAAATAGAGCCTGGAATGATTGACGAGCAGTCTATTAGATTTAATCATATGGCCGATGAAAAGCAAGGTTATGAAACAGGTGATGTAGTTGTTTCACTTGATGTAGAGGAGCACCCTGAATATATTCGCGATGGAAATAATTTAATATTAGAAAAAGAAATATCTTTGTCACAGGCTTATAACCCACTCGTATATTTTAAGCATTTAAATGGTAAAATTTTTAAGGTTACTGGAGATCCATTTGATATATTTGGAGAAGATACTGATATGATTAAAAAGATAACTGGAGCAGGAATGCCTATTTTAGGCAGTCCGGGTAATTATGGAGATCTTTTTGTAAAGTTTAAATGCGTAAATAAAACTAAAATTACACCAGAGATTGTAGCTGAGTTAACTAAAATGTTTCCACCACTACTTACAAAACCAGAATATGATGAAAATACTACCGAAGTAGTTGAAACTGAATTTGAAATGGTAACAGAAACAGATCTTGAACTTTTAGATGAGTCAGATTCAGATTCAGATTCAGATTTAGATTATTCTGATGAAGATAGTGATTCAGATGATTATTCTGATGAAGATGAAAAGTAATTTAAAAAATAAATTTAATTTAATATAAAAAATGCTACATTACGGATGGGAATTTTTTATATTAAATCCTCTTGAAACAATTACAGAAGAGAAAACACAAGATAAATACATCGAAATGTATAATAAAGCTTATAATATATTACTTAATCAACTATGTATACCAAATCCAAATGAACTAATTGAAGATAATTATGAATTTACATATTATATAGACTTATGTGGAGAAAATAATATAATCAAATTGGATGAAAATTATGACTATAAATTTTTAAAAAGTGTATTTCTTGAAAAAAAAATTAGAATACTTAAACATAATACTGTAATGTATTATAAAAAATATGAAATTGATGTCCTAAATTTTTATATATACCACAAAGGACTTTACATTATTTTAAAAAGAAGTAAATAACAAATAATATCACAAAACCAATTAATAAATCACCGAAGCTTTTACCATATTCTATAGTATATTTACCTATTGTAAGTTTTAGATTTTCTATTTTTTTATTAGGATCCAATGTAGAGTAAATAAAAGGAACTATCAATTCATTTAATAAAACTCCAAACATAGTATATACAATAATAGTTATGAACATTTTAACAGTTACATTACTAAATATAAAACTTACAAATCCTTGATTCATTTATATTTATATTTATATTTATATTTAGTAATTATTTTATTTTTTATTTAAATCTTTGTACCAATAAGGAATGGGAACATTAGTCCATGTAGCAAAATAGGTCTTTTCTGTATTGTAGTAGTTGTAATAAGCTTGAGTATCTCGTGTGTGTTTGCATCTTTCTGGCATAGCTTGATGTAATTTTGTTATATTTCCATCTGGAATATCAACAGGTATAAAAGACAAACATGCTTCTAATTGTGTTTGAGAAGCGTGTATTTTCCCAAAACGATGAGTGTATTGCTTGCATAAATGTATAAATAACTGGTATAACCATAGATAATTACCAGACGTAGCACGTGTCCATACCGTGCAAGGATTATTTTTAAATGAAATTTTGTACAACTTCGGATTTTTGTATCTACCGCAAACATGATGCGCTGTGCAAAGCATCTGAGCATATTCTAAGATCATTTTGCGAACATGTTTATCACAATGCATTATAGCACATATTTCTGGATTTAATGATAAAAAGAATATATTCATTAATATTCCTTTTATAATTAATTTTTTTAGGATAATATTTTTTTTGTAATTAATTTAGTAAATGACACCGGTTGGATATAAAATCAAAAAGTTAATGAAAGAAGGTTATCCTCATAAACAGGCAGTAGCAATAGCTCTTAAAATGAATGAACAGGGTAGATTAGGACCAAGAGGGGGACTACGTTTTGGCAAAAAGCAGTTTCTATTTAATCCAAAAAATCCTGAAAAGTCTTTTGATGTGTACATAGATAAAAATCCAAAAGATACCATACCTATTAAGTATAAAACTTATTCAGACACTGCTAAGACTATTCGTAAGCTAGAACGTCTTTATAAAGCTAATAAGTATACACATAAACGTATTAAACAGGTTGCTATGATACTTATGGTTAGACTTAGAGTTCTTAAAGCAAAGAAAAAGAGATCTTATAAAATAGCAAAAAGATATCATGATTTCTTAACTAAAAGAACAAAAACTAAAAATCAAAAAGACAGGAAAAAA
>Ga0181405_1000336_pt1 | contig 16539 bp, 31 predicted proteins | sample 28SPOviralmetaG_FD_130134 | JGI IMG/M metagenome (GOLD analysis project Ga0181405, IMG submission 130134) | Marine viral communities from the oligotrophic San Pedro Time Series (SPOT) site, San Pedro Channel, CA, USA - 28 SPOT_SRF_2011-11-29 | ecosystem: Environmental > Aquatic > Marine > Strait...
AGCATGGATATGACTGGTGTATTCCTCCATATAATGCACAGAGTATTGAGAACTATAGTTTGCACTACTGTTTTAAGATGGAGGATGTAAAAGAAGAAAACCTTCAACAAAAAAATTCTGGATACGTGCAAGAAAGATTCTTCAATTATGATGAATCTCTTGTAGAGAGTTGTCCTGATAATGTCAGTCTTCATGGATTCTTTCAGTCTGAAAGATACTTTAAGAACGTAGAAGATATCATTAGGAGGGAGTATACATTTCATGATGAGCATCTTGAACCTTGCAAACAAATCATGGATGAGTTTAAGGATCAAGAACCTATCATGCTTCATGTTCGACGAGGTGATCCCAACCTAACAGATCCTCGGGGATTTAAGTGGGCATATACTCAGTGTTCATCACAACATCCACCTCAAACTATTGAATATTATGAAAGTGCTCTTGCAGAATTTAATGACAATCAACCCATCTTTGTATTCTCTGATTCTGTTGATTGGGTGAAGGAACAGGAGTTCTTCTCCGGAGATAGATTCTTAATTTCTGAACCCGTTGATAAATATGCAGACGGATCTTTTACTCCATATGCTGACTTGTGCTTGATGTCTCTATGCTCTCATGCTATTATTGCTAATAGTAGTATGAGTTGGTGGGGAGCCTGGTTACAAGCAAACTCCAACAAAAAAGTTATTGCTCCGAAGAACTGGTTCGGGCCTTCTTATGCAGATAAAGACACTACAGATCTCTATTGCCCTGATTGGATTATCCTATGAACAGAATTAAAGACTACGCTGAATTAGAAGAAAGAATCGTTCTCTGGCTTAGAGAATACGCTGATAACAATAACATTAGAGCACTTGTTTGTGGTGTGTCTGGTGGCATTGATTCTGCTGTTGTGTCAACTCTTTGTGCTCGTACAGGACTGCCTACTTATGTCCTGACGATGTCTCTCAACTCAAAGATGGATAATACTATTCTATCTGTCGCACATGCGACTGAACTCAGAGAGCAGTATGAAAATGTCATGATGCAAAATGTAGATCTTTCTTCTACATATGAAAAATTACTCAGTTCTATTGACTGGTGGACTGATGCACATGGAGGAGAGAAAGGGACATACACATCCAATCAACTTGCAAATGCAAATACAAAGTCACGTCTTCGTATGGTGACTCTGTATCAGATTGCAGGAACAGTTGGTGGTATGGTTGTCGGCACTGGTAACAAAGTTGAAGATTACGGTATCGGATTCTACACTAAATATGGTGATGGCGGTGTTGATATCGCACCTATCGCGGACTTGTACAAAACAGAAGTATGGGAACTTGGTAGACACCTTGGTGTCGATCCGCGTATTATCGCTGCTGCTCCTACAGATGGACTGTGGGAAGATAGCAGGACTGATGAAGCACAGGTTGGTGCTTCCTATGAAGATCTAGAATGGGTTATGGAATCTGGAATTTTTATTCATGAAAAACATCCAGAGTCTGCTACCATGTGGATGGGTAAAGAACTAACCGAAAATCAAAAGTCTGCAATCAAACAGTATGGTAAGTTTCACCGCCAGAACAAGCATAAAATGATCTCTATTCCAACATTCAAACTATGAAAATTGGTGTAATTGGTGCGGGGCGACTTGGTATTTGTTTCGCACTTCTTTGTGAACAAGCAGGGTATGATGTATTAGTCTCTGATATTCGCGAAGATTACGTCGCTGATCTTATGGAAAAGAAGATCAAGACTAATGAACCTGATGTTCAAGACTTGCTTAGTCAATCTAATAATTTCTCAGCCACAGTTAGCAATCAAAAAGTAATTGAAGAGTGTGATATCATTTACACTCTTGTTGCAACTCCTTCTCTCCCCAGTGGTGACTATGATGTCAGTGCTGTGTGGAGAGTTGTTGATGATATCATTGAATCTGGGGTAAAAAATAAATCTTTTATCGTTGGATGCACTACTAATCCTGGTGATTGTGAGATGTTCCAAGATAGACTGGATGAAGTTGGTTGGGAAACTTTTTACAATCCAGAATTTATTGCACAAGGATCTATCGTTAAAGATCTTCAGAACGCTGATATGGTTCTTATTGGTGGTAAGTGGGGTAAAACATTTGATAAATTATCTGAACTTTATCATAAGATTCAGGTTACAAAACCTCAGATTAGTCTGATGTCTAGAACTGCCTCAGAGGTGGTTAAAATCGCCACTAACTGCTTCCTGACAACAAAGATCAGTTATGCCAACATGATGGGGCAAGTGCTCACTCTAGATGGTATGGAGGACGAGATTGATACCGTGCTCGATGCTATCGGTGCTGACAGTCGAGTCGGTAAGAAGTATCTGAAGTTTGGTTATGGTTTTGGTGGCCCCTGTCTGCCTAGAGATAATCGTGCTTTTGCTGCCTATGCCAAGAGTCTTGGAGTTGAATATAATTTAGGTGCTACGACTGATAACTTCAATGAAGCACATAATAAGTTTCTTCTTGATTACATGATTTGTAAGAATCATAAAAGTCTTCCTTTTTACTTTGACTATGTTTCATATAAAAAAGGAACAGATATTCTAACGGAGAGTCAGCAGTTTAAACTTTGTAAGGAATTACTTAATCAAGGATATACTGTTTACATCAATGATAACGAAACTATTCTGAATCGTGTAAAAGATACTCTATATGATCAATATTATGATAGAGTAAAGTTTGGAAAACCTAACGAAGAAGTATTTGAGGTAGATATCTAATGACTTTTACTAACGCCGAAAAGAACAAGTCAAAACATAAACTCCGTAATTTTGGCCCTGTTTATTATCTAAACCTGGATGATCAACCAGAACGGCGTCAGTTTATGGAAGATCAGTTTGAATACTGGGGAGTAGAAAACTATGAACGTATCTCTGCTTATGATGGTAGAGATGATGATCTTGGGCATATTATTAAGGGAAGATATCCAGATCTAATGTCTTCTGGTGAGATTGGTTGTACTACTTCTCATCTAAAAGCAATTAAACACTGGTTAGAGACATCTGATAGTTCTTATGCAATCATCATGGAAGATGATTGTAGTCTTGAAACAGTTCAATGTTGGAACTTTACATGGGATGATTTTATTGCATACACACCTTATGACTATGATGTAATTCAACTTGCAATTATTTGCACAGGCGATATTCATGTCAAGATTCACAAGCGGTTTGTAAATGACTTCTCTACCGCTTGCTACATGATTACTAGACGCCATGCACAAAAACTGTTAGACTTTCATGTACGCGGTAACAAATACAAACTAGATAACGGAGTGAAACCGCGTCCTGTTGCAGATGATTTAATCTACAATTCAGGTAACACATACTCCATTCCACTTCTTCTTTATAAAACTGATTTGGGTTCTAGTATTCATCCAGAACACGTTGATGCGTTTCATATAGGCAACTATAAAGCACAATCTAATTACTGGATTACAAATGGTGCTCAAATGAGTATCCAGGATCAAATGAATTATGATCCATATTTGGGTAGAATCACTGAGAACTCTGCTGCTGTAGCAGCCGCAAAACAGGCGGAAAACCCATCAAGTTGACAGAATCTGAAGAAACTGTTATCATAAATACTTAACCTTTTGCTTTGCATTAGGTATAATTACACAGAACCGAGTCGAGGTTCTTTCCATCTGCGGGTAACCATTCCGCAAGTAAATAAAGGTACACAAAAATGTTTAAAACTGTATTCGCAGCAACTGCTGCTCTGTTCACTTCCGCAGGCGCTGCCCTTGCAGGCCCTTATGTCAACGTAGAAACCAATGCAGGTTGGGCGGGCGATGATTATGTCGGGGCAACCACAGACATCCACGTAGGCGTTGAAGGCGAAGTCGGTGCTGCTTCCGTTTATGTTCAGGGTGGCCCTGCTATCGTTGCTATCGATGGTGAAGAGAACGAAACCCGTATCTCCGGTAAGGTTGGTGTTGGTGTCCCCGTGACTGATGCACTTGGCGTCTATGCCGAACTCTCTGCGATTACCGCTACCGATGAGTTTGAAATGGATGATCTTAGCGTCGGTGGTAAACTGGGAGTTAAGTACAACTTCTGATACGATAGACAATAATACATCTAGATGATATACTGGGGTGCGACGGCACCCCTTTTTTATGAAGAGGATTCTACTTTCTCCTGTTACCCAACTCAATATTTTGATTGTGGGAACTTTGATTATTGTCGGTGTGATGCACAACAACTACCATTATCATATGGATGAAGATGTTCATGGTTATGTCAGAAAATTTTGTGAGAAGAATCCTGAGAAATGTCAGGATATCCTTGAAGGGGACGACTACTGAGTATAAATCACTACACAGCACCTCTTGACAGGGGTGCTTTTTTACTATATACTATGTAAAGTTTCATAACAATAAGTTAATGACTGTAACAACGAATGAGTTTGGACAGCAGAATTTGTTTGCTAAGGAGCCACAGATGTATGTCTCCAAGACTGACGCTGAGCGTTATGGATATGAGACGTATGCAGAGCGTGCGGAAAAATTAAATGGACGCACTGCTATGCTTGGATTTGTTGCTGCTATTATCTCTTATGCTACTACTGGTAGTGTATTTTTCTTTGGTGTCTTCGGATTCTGATAATTGATGCTTGACTTGATATCAAAGAATCTATATAATCTTTACATCCGATTGTATTAAATGTCTTTCACTATCACTCTCAAAACCCCCGAAGGTGAAAATACTATTCAATGTGAAGAAGATCAATATATTTTAGATGCTGCTGATGAAGCAGGTTTGGATCTCCCTTATTCCTGCCGCGCAGGTGCTTGTTCATCTTGTGCCGGAAAGGTTGTTGAAGGTTCACTAAATCAAGAAGAACAATCATTTTTAGATGATGATCAACTTGAAGAAGGATTTGCACTCCTTTGTGTTGCATATCCCACATCTGATTGTGTAATTGAAACTGAAAAAGAAGACTCTCTTTATTGATGGAAAATTCTATTCTTGAAATCCTAACTTATTATGTCATTGGTGGTGCCCTTTTGATTGGTGCCCCAGGCGTATTTTTCTTCGTTGTATTCATGTCTGCTCTTCAAAATACGAAGGGACGCATGGTTGGATACAAAGATCATAAGGAGTATGGTGATTCCTCCATTTATGAAAATTCACCATCCGATCAAACTAAATTTTACCTTACCTTAGAATCATGAACGAAACAGCAGAAAGAATTAATGGACTCGCAGCCATGATCGGCATTGTTGCCGCTCTAGGTGCATATGCACTTACAGGGCAGATCATCCCAGGAGTATGGTGATGTTAGTCTTAGCAATGTCTTTGTTCGCAGGATTTATCGTTGGATCATTTTTGGGACGAGACATTGATGATGACGACGACATGAGTGGAGGAATGATGATACCAGCATCGGTTCCCTCTCCTTGACAAAACTAAATAAATTTACTATCATTGGAGCACAGGTTGCTCCTTTTTTATGATCGAACAAATCAAAGCACTCTTCAAAAGAGAACAAGCAACAGATAATATTGAATGTGAGGTAGACGATAATATTGTTGATTGTAGTGAACTACAAGACGACTATAATGAAGGACAAGCATTTAAAGATGATGCAATAAATTACTTCACTGGTATTCCTGCCCCAAAAGAATTACCTCATGATGATTGGTTTCCAAATCCTATGAAAGAGAAAGAAGTAGAATTTGCTGGAAATTATGAAGGGCCTTTATATGCCCCATATACTGCTGTTGATGAGTTTAAAAAGTCTAGTGGGGATGATGGGATGCATCAATTAATGTATGAAATGTCTACCAGAAGTGGTAAAACTACTCTGCAACTAAATCCTATTGGTGGTTCAGAAAACTTTCAAGGCGGTTCCGAAAATGTCCATCGATGATTGGCGCTACAACGATCACAAAATGAAGGTGCGTGAGCAGGCACTTAAGATATTGCTTACAAAATATGGAGGACAAATGGATGGTGTTGTTCCTAAATATTCGAGTCAGTCCATCTATGAATGTGCCAACGATTGGGTATCTCAAGGCAACATGCATACAGCTGGCATAGTTCAATACTACAAGGCATATTATGCAAAAAGTAATTAATGTATTAGCACTACTTTCATTCGTAGGAACTTCTGCTATAATTGCAGGAGGAGGTTATGTTTATCTCAATAAGGATAACATTATTGCGAATGTCAAGTCACGAATGACTGAGGCGATCGGAGAAGCAATTACAGATGCTCTTCCTGTTGCATTAGATGCAGAACTCCCAGAGGCACTTCCACAAACAACTGGTGGCGTATTACCTTTTTAAGATATGAAAAAATTTTTTATGATGTTGATGGCAGCAGCATTGACTACACCTGCCCTTGCCGATGAATCAAAAGTTAAAAGCTGGAATTCTTATGACTCTATGGGTTGTATGATGCTTCGTGAATGCACTAAAGATGTAAGACAGGTGAAAACTTGGATGAGTTTTGGTGAGCAACATGAACCAAACAAAGATGAGATCACTGATATCCTCACCAGTCTTAACCAAATTGGAGTAAATGTTTATATTGGTGACAATAAATATTTTTATTCTTTGACTCGCGGACTTTATTATGTGAAAGGAAATGATATGTTCTTTAATGAGAGATATATTTCTTCCCCTAATATGCTCATTAAAGTTCTTCGTCATGAGGGTTGGCATACCGCTCAAGACTGCATGGCAGGAACTCTTGATAATACATTTACTGCTATAATCCTTCAACCCGATGAAATTCCTGATTGGATTAAAAATGGTGCAAAAAGAACATATCCACCCTCAGCATCTCCATATGAATCGGAAGCAATGTTTGCAGCATTCTCAGATACCATGACTAGAGATGCTCTTAAAGTTTGTGCAGGCGCTAAAAGGATGTGGGAAGTTTATAAACCAACACCTCTTACCAAAAAATGGTTGATGGAACAGGGTTATATCTCTAAATAAAGATGCCTTACTTCTATACTAATGCTCGGTAAATCCAAAGCAGAGGTAGAAGAGAAGCAAGATGATGAAGACAAAAGTGAAGTTCTTGGTAATTTGGTGAAAGTTGTAGTCCTTATTTGGAGTGCATCCCTTCTCACATTCTCCTATGTTAGACTTCCAAACGGACAAAAGATTTTAGATTTTGATCCCACATTCATTGCCTCAGTGTTCTCTGGATCACTGGCTGCTTTTGGACTCAGTCCCGCTAAAGCAGGTAATGGTAATGGTAATGGACATACTAAAAAGAAAGAGCAACCACCAGTTCAGTCAGCAATAGAACCTAAAAAGTAATTGTATCTAGAACCACATCTTCAAAAGAAGAGTGACGAGTGTGCCGCCATTTGGAATGAATGGTGGCACTTTCAGTATCAAATAAAAGATAAAGAAAAAGCAAAAGAATTAAGAAAAAAATGGAGTAATTGTGTTAATGAATTTAGTAAAATGATAAGTCAGGAAGTCAAAACAAACCCTCGTTACAAGAGATTAAATCTGAAATAGATAGTGTAGTTATAAAAATGTTTATGAAGTTTTTATTCGGACTTCTTGCTACATTATTTCTTGCTGCACCTGCTTGGGCTGTAGACGTGCAGATGGGATCTGGTGGCAATCTTGTATTTGATCCTGCTGAAGTTACAATAAGTGCAGGAGAATCAGTTCATTTTGAAAATAATATGTTACCTCCTCATAATATAATTGTTGAAGATCGCCCCGATCTCTCTAGAGAATCGCTCATGTTTAATCCGGGAGAATCCCAAGACGTTGTATTTTCAGATAAAGGTGACTATACTTACTGGTGTGGCCCACATAAAGGAGCAGGAATGATCGGTACAGTACATGTAGAATGAACAAAGACGAAAAACGAGAGTTTTACAAATCTCTCAGAGAAAGGATTCATCAACTGAGAATGAGTCATTTATTTGAGGAACCATGCCCACTCTATGAACCAGAGTGGGATGATTTGTCTGATTGTCGTATGACTTATGATTATGACGATGACGAGGATGGGGAACCTAAAATTTATGTTTAACTACTATGAAAACTATTAACACTTGGGTTTTAAATTTCACTGTAGCAATTATTGATTTTCTTTATAAAGGAAGAGATTTTCCACGTTTTTGGGTGCTTGAGGAGATTGCTCGGGCACCATACTTTGCTTTCTTAAGTGTTCTTCATTTAAGAGAATCCCTAGGATTACGTGGACAATGGCACATATATCTAATGGAGGAACATTTTGCTCAAACTCTTAACGAAACAGAACATCTTGAATATATGGAGAGCAGGGGCGGTAGTGCTTATTGGGTGGATCGCTTTGTCGCCAGACACCTTGTCCTTATCTACTATTGGATCAACGTGGTTTATTATTGGTTGGATCCTCGCTCTGCTTACCACCTCTCCTATGAGATAGAGATGCACGCTGCTGAAACGTATGCTGAATATCTAACTCGCTTTCCAGATGATAAGAAAATCTGTGAGATCATGAATGATGAAATTCAACACTTTCAAGAACTAGCGGAAGCAATTAGAATGATTGATCCTGATCGTCTAACTGTAAGAGAAAAAGATCGTGAACCATTTCCACCAGATTTAAGTGATTTGAGTTCAGTAACATTAGTATCAACAGAAGAACAAAAATGAAAGTAGGAATTATTGGACTAGGACGAATGGGCGAGGGTATGTCTCGCCGCATGATGAAAGATGGTATTGAAGTATGGGGATACCGTAGAAATTATGAAAAAGCGCAAGAACTTTTGGAAAATGGTGGTATTGATGGTGTAACTGTTGATATTCAATCACTTTGTAGTGCTGTAAAGAGTAAAGCTCCTGGAATTTTCATGATGGTTGTACCAGCAGAAACAGTGGAGGACACCCTAAATGAGTTACTACAGTTTTGTGGTGAGGGAGATATTATTATTGATCACGGCAATAGTAATTTTAAGGATAGTAGGAGGAGGGCAGAGCGTCTTTCTAAGTTGGGCATCCAATATATTGACTGTGGCACTAGTGGTGGTGTTTACGGTTTGGAGCGTGGATACTGTCTTATGGTTGGTGGTACAGATATCGCAGTATCCGTCTGCGCTCCTATCTTTAGGGCACTTGCACCAGGCATCGCATCATCTCCCAGAACTGATCCTATGAGTAGAGCAACAAGTGCTGAGTATGGTTGGTTGCATTGCGGCCCTCCAGGTGCAGGACACTTTGTAAAAATGGTTCATAATGGAGTTGAGTATGGAATCATGCAAGCCTACGCCGAAGGCTTTAATATCCTGCATGAAGCTAATGCTGGGGCAAAATATGTTAAGGAGGGCGATGCTGAGGTTGCTCCGATGGAGAATCCAGAAGATTATCAGTATGATATTGATTGTGCTGAGGTGGCTGAGTTATGGCGTCGTGGTAGTGTGGTTGGCAGTTGGTTGCTTGATCTTACCGCTGATGTATTACGCGGCGATCGAGAGCTTAGCAAGTTCGGTGGGGGAGTTAGCGATAGTGGTGAGGGGCGTTGGACTGTCCACGCTGCTGTGGATCTTGGTGTTCCCGCACCTGTTATATCTACCGCACTATTTGAACGTTTCGGATCAAGAAAGTTAGGAGCATTTGCAAATAAAGTTCTTAATGGTATGAGGTACATGTTTGGAGGACATCATGTTAGGTAATTTCCTTATGATAATTTCGATACCTTTTGTATTGACTACTGTACTTTTTGGAATGAAAAAGGGTGAAAATAACTATTATGAAACAGAAAAATACAATGGAAACGGAACTGCTCACTAGAGGTATAGTAATCTTTGGTGCCACTGGAGATCTGTGCAAAAGAAAACTTATTCCAGCACTTCATAAACTTTGGGAGAAAGATCTTCTTCCAAGGGGATTTTTAATTACTGGTGCTGCTAGAAGAGATGTTGGAGTTGATGCTTGGAAAAAATCTCTTGGAGAATATCCAGAGGAATTTCTAAATCAATTAGATTATGTTTCATGTGACTTATCCTGTCAGGAAAGTTTAAATACACTTCCCAAAACCGATGATATAACTTATTTCTTATCTGTCCCACCCGAAAGATATGAATGGGCAATCATCAACCTCAAGCAAGGAGGACTTTTAGATGATCCAGAAAAATCCCGTGTTGTTATTGAAAAACCCTTTGGGTACGATTATCAATCTGCTAATCATCTACAGTCTGTGGTGGAGCGACATCTACGCGAAAAACAAGTATATCGCATTGATCATTATCTCGGTAAAGATACTGTTAATAATATCCTTGCCACCCGCTTTGGTAATATTCTTCTTGAACCACTTTGGAATAGGGAGTACATAGAGGAGATTCAAATTTTTGCAACTGAAACTATTGGTTGTGAAGGTAGATCTCAATATTATGATGGTGCAGGTGTCGTAAGAGATATGCTGCAGAATCATATGCTTCAAATTCTTGCACTAGTTGCAATGGAAGCACCTTGTAGAATGGACGCAAAAGAAATTAGAAGAGAAAAAGTCAAAGTTTTATCTGCTACTCATCTAGGGGAGGACATGATCCTCGGACAATATGAAACTTATCGCGATGAAGAGGGCGTTGATCCTGACAGTAACACTCCTACCTATGTTGCTGGTACTTTATTCATCGATAACTGGCGTTGGAAGGGAGTTCCTTTTCGCTTTATGACAGGCAAAAAAATGCCTTATCAATGTGTGGAGGTTATTGTAAAACTTAAAGCGCCACCCTTAGGTTTATTTGAGGGGGAGACTCCTGGTAGAATTGTTATGCGTTTACAACCTCATGCTCACCTAGATATTCAAATTGATGTAAAATCTCCAGGATTGGGAGAGAGTGTAGAGTTAGCTACTCTTACTCACCGTTATCCTGATTGGTTAGGAGTTGATGGTTATGAAAAACTTCTTTATGATGCTATAGAAAGTGATCAATCACACTTTGTTCATTCCGAAGAAGTGATAGAATCATGGAGGATTGTTGATGATCTCCTTTGTACTGGCGACTCCTGTCCAATTAGAACCACTCCGTATATACATGAAGTGGGATCATGGGGCCCTCGTAATGAAACAGATTCAATTACCAATTGGGACTATCCAGAATGAGCGCAGCAATAGTAGTAATCTTATTCTCAATCTTACTTACAGTTGCCATGGAACTTACATGGCCGGTTAGGAAAAGGAAACGTGAATGATTTTAATACTGAAATCTTAGAATGGATAGGTGTAGTCCTTGCATTTTTGTTTGGACTCACTATGATTTGTCAAGGACACTTCATTTACCATCAAAAATATGGATACTCCAGAAAAGAAACCGAAGATCCCGAAGCAAGGGACAGAGTCAGAAGACAAATCGAAAAAGCGATCAGAGGAAATCGCAAGGATGATTCATCCTCACGATGATGAACCTGATCCGACAGCACATATGGGCAATTACAATTTTCCGCAGATGTTATTTGCATTCTGCTTAGGATTTGTAACTATGTTTGTCCTATCTGTTAAAGAGATAGAAAACTTTAAAGGTTGTCCTTTACCAGAATACTTTCAAAACGAGGTAAAAGGATGATACATTCTGCAGGACGCTTCGCCGCTTGGGTGTTAAATAACTCATACACTGTTGGCATCTTATCATGGTGCCTTGTGTTTGTTCCTATCATTGGGATGTGGGCAGTGCATAAGTACGGATGGGAACATTGGGAACCATTCACAAAGAAACATAAATGAACTTAGTATTACTTGCCTGTTTTATACCACTAGTAATTGTCTTTCTTGTAATGAAACTGGCGGTATGGTTATCCGGAATTTATACCGAGGAAAAGTATGTCGAATCAGAATCCAGACGAGAACACGGCCCTTATTTGGAAAAAGCATATGAAGATGTTGACAGAGAGGCAGAAGAGTATTAAAATTTCTGCTATTATTGATGAAGCATTATATCAATATTATGTCGTAGAAAATGATCTCCCCGTTCCAAATTGGAGATACATAAAGGATCAAGATTGGTGGTTAGAATATCTTGATAGTATGGGTATTGATAGGAGAAATCCATGAATTTAGTATTACGTCCACTTGAAAATCCTAATGATCCTGTTTGGAGTGTGATTATCTCGATTATCATACTTTTAGCAGGAGTTTTTTATATAATCATCTATATACTAGGAATTGATGAAAGTGAATCCCATGGGAGCGATGACACCCCCGAGTCGGAAGAGTTGCTACAACTTCCGAGTGATAGAGATCAATAGAGTAGTGGACGGGGATACGATAGATGTGACGATCGATCTAGGGTTCGATCTTTACAAGAAGGAGAGAGTGAGGATAGCGGGAGTGGACACCCCGGAGAAGAGAACCAGGGATCTTGACGAAAAGGAACTGGGTATAGATGCTACCAACTGGATGAAGGAGAAGCTAGATGGTGCTATTTCTGGAGATGACGATCTCATCATTAGAACTGAATTGGTTGGTGGTATGGGTAAGTATGGTAGGCTTCTTGGTTGGTTATATATTGGAGATGGAGAAACATCGTTGAATGAACAGATGATTGAAGAGGGTTATGCATGGGCATATGATGGTGGTACTAAACAAAAGAACTTCGAGGAACTAAGAGAAATTCGTAGAGCACAAGGAACGTTGGTTTAATTATGAGTGAAATTCAAGTAATTGATGATTTTTTAAATGAAGAAGATTTTGAAAAATTGAAAAGAATTTTTAATCCAGATATCCCATGGACTTTCAGTGACATATTAGATGAAAATAATCTTATTTGCGATAAAAAATACAATTATCAATATGTGCATGGTGTTTACTCTAGAATAGAACCTGTCAGTAGATACTATGAAGATATTATACCCCTTCTTTCAAAGTTAGATGCAAGATCTCTCTTGAGATGTAAGGTTAATTCTATATGCAGAGAAGAAGAGATAGTAGTTCATGGTTTTCATATTGATTTACAATATCCGGAAGATCATCCTACTGGATTAGATGGAATGAAAACTGCTATATTATATTTGAACACTAATAACGGATTTACTTGTTTTGAAGATGAAACAAAAGTAGAATCAGTTGCTAATAGATGTGTTATCTTTCCTGCACACTATAAACACTCAGGTACTACTTGCACTGATGTTCATAGAAGACTTGCGTTAAATGTAGTTTACTTCTGATGATACCAGTCATTCCTGATGTGAATAATGGAATCAGAAAAATTCCAGACATATCCATCCCAAATTACATAACAAATCCACCTTCTGCACTACCAATATATCCACCAGTTACAACGCAAATCGGTGTTCCGGTTGTCAACTTGCCTGGCTGCGTTGAAGCGCATAAAGATAGTAGTGAAAATCAAACACTAACTGCAGATGATGATGACGGATTGGTAACTTATTGTGATGCTGGAGCACCAAATTTTTATCCCGTTGATTATGACGCATCAAGAATTGAAATAAAACAAGAAAAACCCAAACCACCAGCATATAAAGCACCAGAACCTAAACCACCTGCAGTTCCTAAAGCAAAGACACCAAACATTCCTAAGACAAAAAAACCTGATTGTCCCTCAGACATTCAGGCATTGACAGAACCTATTGGTAAAGTTATTGGTGATCAGGTAGTAGTCGAACACCGATTAGTAATGCAAGGGAACAACTGGGTTTGCATTACTGTGAAAAGAGATATTGATATACCTACTCAAATAATAGAGAATATTCCTAGTGCTGGTGCCGTCACGGCAACGGCGTCGATTGCAGTGGTTGCCACGACTTCGGCACTGCTCGCAAAACCTCTTGCTGATCTTTTGTTAAAAGCGGTGAAACCGACTGTGAAGAAGGTATTGAAGAAGGTTGCTGCCTTACGGGGTAAGAAGATCCGGGAATTGTCTGCCGGGGAACGGCGGGCTGAGCAGAGACAGAGGAACCACGCACTGAAGTTGCTTCGTTCTGTAGCTCCGAAGAAGAAGTAGGACGAGGAATGGAATGTCTATGTGGTGCGATTACATTCACATTTTGTACTAAGACATCTGCACAGATTTTACCATATTGACTTCGTGGGTGAAAACGAATCCCAGCCTTCATCAACTCTCCACAATTCTTGAGTCTAGCCAATTCAAAATCAAGTCTCTTATTAGCGAGTAATTGAGATTGTAATGCGATTTGTGTTTCCGCTGCTTGCTTACAACGCTCTTGTAATCCACCGTCAAGGGGTAAAGACAGAGTTGCCGATAAACCAATGCTAGTGCTGTAGTTTCTTGACATGCCAGTTCTTATTGGTTTGTTCCATAAAACATGTCCAGGCTTATCAGGAACACCATCTCCCTGCACCTCCATAGTAGTGATAGTCATATCCTGTCCATCTTCATAGGCCCGTACCTCTTTACCTTCTTCATTAATATATGTTTGAGTATTATACCAGTCTTCCCAAGGCCAGTTCTTTACATTCTTTTGAACTTCAACCTTTCTTCCTTTAAAATCTCTAGCATCATACTGAGGTTCTAAGTAATATCTTTCAAACGGATCTTTATTGTTTCTTGCGTGAGTAATGTAAGGAGTGAAGTTTGCAGTTGGCCCTTGGCAACTGATTCCACCCCCATAAGAGTTTGTAATATATGGGCCTTGTAAAACCTGAATAGCTTGATTGGTTACCGAGCCTGATGAATTAGCTATCGGATTTGCTGTTGCACTTACACCCCCGACATCTGCCGCCAGTGTGACAGGGGCAATTGCAAGATTCGTTAGACATAGTGCTATTGGGTAAAAATACTTGTGGTGTCTGTTACGCTTGTTACTTCGGTAACTCTTTGAATCACTGTTTGGTTTGAAACCCCAGGCCCGTCGTAGGTTTGAGTAAACTGAAATGCTTCTCCGGGATTTGTTATCGTGAAATTTGAATTGGTAAAATCTAGTCCAGCGGATGGACTTGTTATTTGCCCTTCCGCTCCTCCCAGAGGATTCACTACTATATTGTTGTTTGTCGTTGATGGTAGTAAAGATTGTCCGTTGTTGGACACGTTGCTTCCAGTTACTGAGTATTGCCATCCTGTATTATAATCAATTGAATTAATAGTTTCAGTCACTTTCGATGTAGTCTCTGTATGACTCGTCATTGAGCCCTGAGTGAAATTTGGAACGACTGGTACGGAGTGTGCTGGTTGAATCAAACCACGAATGATTCCAAGAACCAACCCTAAACTGATTGCCTCTTGTAATCTAGTCATAATATTTAACCTCAATCGATAACAGTGATCTCGCTGACGAATTGGCCGATAGCAGTAGAACCAGCCCCACCAGCAGTCACCGTAAGGACACCAGCAGAAGTTACAGTACCTGCTAAATCAGTGTTAACACCAGCAGCATAAGAAGTAACGCTAGAGAAGTTAGGTGCTGATCCTAAAGTAACCGCGCCAGTAGGAACTGCATCAGCTTGTGTATAAGACTGACTAAAACTAAACGCTGCACCAGGAGTATCTTGAGTAGCAGCAATAGTGCCAGGATTGTATACTCCGGTAGTAATAGTACCAGCAGAAACTGTATTAGCAGTTGAACCGTCAGTTGTATCTATATTTGATCCAGAAATACTGTATGAAGATCCAATTCTAGAAGATGTTGCTCTTGCTGCATCAACAGTTAATTGAACACTAGATGCGTGCTTTGAAACAAGTCCTCCTGCATTTACAGAACTAGCTGTCAATAATAACATTCCAAAAGCTAATAGTGCTTTTTTCATATCTATCAGACGAAGTGTATATTTATTTAGATCTCAATATTGTCTAGAGAGTATTAATGTATCTTCAAGAACAACAAACCAAGTCTAACCAGTTTTATAAGTGGCGTCAAGTGTTGACAGCACCCCAGATCTGGTATATTATAAATACATCAACGACACAGAATGTTAATTTCTGTAAAGTTGTATCACTCTCTGCAAACCGAGGCCTCTAGGGAGTATAAAAACGCCTCTAATACCAACTCTGGAGGGTAGAGTTGGAATATTTTACCTAGTGTTCCCCGCACTCATAACTAACCCTTTTTCAAAATGGCTACAACTCTTTCAAGACAACAAACCTCTTCGTGGGAATCTTTCTGCGAGTGGGTTACTTCAACTAACAACCGTCTGTATGTCGGTTGGTTCGGCGTTCTGATGATCCCAACTCTGTTGGCAGCAACCATCTGCTTCGTCGTAGCATTCGTCGCTGCTCCTCCTGTGGACATTGATGGCATCCGTGAACCCGTCGCTGGTTCACTCATGTACGGTAACAACATCATCTCTGGTGCAGTTGTTCCCTCTTCTAACGCAATTGGACTCCACTTCTATCCCATCTGGGAAGCCGCCTCTCTCGACGAGTGGCTGTATAATGGTGGCCCTTTCCAACTCGTAGTATTCCACTTCCTGATTGGCATCTATGCCTACATGGGACGTGAGTGGGAACTTTCTTACCGTTTGGGTATGCGCCCCTGGATCTGCGTTGCCTACAGCGCACCTGTCGCTGCTGCTTCTGCAGTCTTCCTCGTTTATCCTTTCGGACAAGGTAGTTTCTCCGATGCTATGCCTCTTGGTAT
>Ga0181405_1000337_pt1 | contig 16507 bp, 19 predicted proteins | sample 28SPOviralmetaG_FD_130134 | JGI IMG/M metagenome (GOLD analysis project Ga0181405, IMG submission 130134) | Marine viral communities from the oligotrophic San Pedro Time Series (SPOT) site, San Pedro Channel, CA, USA - 28 SPOT_SRF_2011-11-29 | ecosystem: Environmental > Aquatic > Marine > Strait...
AGAGATGTTGCAAAAACTATATTGCATGAGTCTATAGGACACTATGGTTTAAGAGCTGTTCTTGGGGGTAAATATTCAGAGACAATGCAAGGTATATATGATGGCAATAAAGAAATACAAAAATTAGCTGATACTATGGCGGCTACTGAAGGGCTATCTACCATAGAAGCTGTAGAAGAATTAATTGCTGATTCTGCAGAACTATTAGTTGACAACCCTAAAGGACTTATACCTGCACTAAGAAAATTAGTTAGAAATGTAATTAAAATAATAAAAGAAACTATAAGCAAAATAACAGGCTCTCCTGTTTTATCTGATAAAGAAGTACAAAATCTTCTAGCAAAATCTGCACAATTTGTAATAGATGGAAAAATAAAAAGAGCAGAAGGAAAGGTTGGTGCCTCTTCTATAATGCTTCAAAGTTCGGCTATAGCCGCAAATGAGCTTATGCAAGTAGACTCTTTTTTAGGTAGTAACGTATCTAACAAACAACCATCAAAAAATATGTATGAAAAAATGAAAGCCTCATTTAATAGTGAGGATAGAAATAAAGCAATTGGAAGAATTAGAAATAATATTGAGTACCAAGGTTTAAATATAGAACGGAAAATAAAACGATTATTTGGTAATAAAGTAAGAGATGCGTTAGGAGATATAAGACCAGACATGCTTATGACTGCAGCTTTAAATGCAGACACAATGAGTATGCAAGTAGCTAGATTAGGTAAATTTATTTTTAAAAAAGATACTGGTTGGGAAGCTACAAAAGGCAAAGCATCTTTATTTTCTATACAAGCTAAAATTGCTGATTTTGGTGTAGAGCTTGGTAGTGCTGAAAAAGCTATGGCTCTTGTAAATGATGTTTTGATTGTTAAACGACATAGTGAAATAAAAAATACTAGACTTAAAGAACTTATAGGAACTCCAGATGCAAAAACTATGAAAGAAGGTTTAGCTCTTTTTGAAAAATATGATCAAATACAAGAAATACTAGAAGACTTTACAACATATAAAAATGGTTTAGTAGATGCAATGGTAGAAGGAGGAGTTATATCAAAAGAAAGGGCTAAAGAATGGAAAGAAGCGGCTGGCTATGTTCCATTTACAAGATTAAAAGAAAAAGAAATAGCAGAGTTTGGAACTAATCCTGTAAATTTTTTAAGCTCAAAAGTAAAACCCGGCACCGAAAAACTAAAAGGTAGTTTGCTTGAAATAGGCAACATGGTTGAAAATATGACAGGATTGTCTATGTGGATGGTTGGCACGACTATGCGTAATCATGCAAATATAAAACTTGTTGATGTGTTTGTAAAAAAGAAAGAAGACGGGGGATTACAACAAGCTAAAAAACTTGGCGGTTTCCCTGAAGATGCAAACCAAGAAGAAAAAGATAGAGTAGTTCAAATTTATAGAAATGGTAGAAAAGAATTTTATATATTTGATGATGTGCTTGATGTGTATGCTTTTCAAGGACTAGAAACTGTAGTTAACCCTTTAATGACTGCACTTACTTTTATATCAGGCATGTTGCGTAAGGGAGTTACGATGGCTCCGAACTTTGCAATTAGTCAGCTAGTTCAAGATAGTGGTCGTGCAATGATGTTATCAGGCACAGCTAATCCTTTTAGAGTGGCAAGTAGAGTTTTAAATCCTGCTAGTTATGCTTCGGTTAGATTTGGAGAAAACGTAGGTAGAAAAGACCCTGTTCTTGAACAATTAAATAATTTTGGTATTGCTGGAGCATACGATCTTGTGCAAGGTAAAGAGTATAAGCAATTAAGAACAGAATTAGGTTTGGACGATTCAAATGCTTTAATTAAAGCGTTTAACAATACCACTGGATTTTTTGAAAATTTTTCTTTAGCCTCAGACGCACAACTAAGAAAAGCAGTTTTTGAACAAACTTTAGCTGATACTAAGTCAGAAAAGTTTCCTGAAGGAGATCTTTTACAAGCAAGGTATGCGGCACAAGAAATAATTAATTTTAAACGTCAAGGTAGAAGCAAAGTAGTTGGGGTATTAAGACAAATAGTGCCGTTTTTAAATGCTTATATTCAAGGTATGAGTGTGCTTTATAGAACTATGACAGGAGAAGGAATAAGTAGTAAAGAGAAAGCAGTTGCAACTAGATTATTTTTTCAAGCAGGAATTAAGATAGCGGTTTTAAGCAGTATTTACACTTTATTAGTAGGTGATGACGAAGAGTATCAAGGACAAGCTGAATATGTAAAAGATAAAAACTTTATTATTCCTGGAACAGGAGTAAAACTACCTGTTGCTCCAGAGATTGGTTTTTTCTTTAAAGTTATTCCTGAAAGAACAATAAATTATATAACTAGCCAAGCAACTGAACGCCCTCAAGATGCTGAAGCATTGCGAAAATCTATAGGAATAGCGGCAATTGAAGCGTTTACTGGGCCTAATTTAACTCCTCAATTTGCTAAACCTTTAATAGAAATAGCGTTTAATTATTCGTTCTTTAAACAAGCTCCAATTGTCTCCACGTATTTAGGTAAGAAATCAGAAATAGAACAATTTACATCATCAACTTCTGAAATAGCCAAAAGTTTAGCAAGTATAGGGCAATACGTAAATTTAGGTCCAATAGAAATAGAACATCTAATAAGAGGTATGACAGGAATTATGGGTGGGTCGATATTAGATATTGCTAATATGATGGACCCAAATAGAGGTAGTTCAAATGTGTATGAAATGCCGTTTGTTAAAACATTTATGTACGATAAAATACCTTCTTTATATAAAACACAATTTTATGAACTTAGAGATGATGTAGACAGAGCCGCTGCTGACCTTAAAGGTTACGTTGATAGTAATGATGTTGAAAAAATTATAGCGTTTACACAAGATAATGAAAGAGTTCAGCTATATAACATTAAAAAAACTATTAACTATATGGAAAGACAATTAAGTTATTCTCGTAAACTTAAACAAGCTATAGCACAAGATCCAACCATAAGCCCAGAAGAAAAAATGAGATTAAGAAATCTTATAGATGCCCGTGACAACGAATTTATAGAGAGTATAAATATTCCAAATATACGTAAAAACATATTAGGAAGATAAAAAAATCCCCCAATACTTGTGGAGTAAGATATTGAGGGACGGAGCGGCCTTTTAATTGCTTGGAAAAGGAAAGTTAAACCAAACAAAAGCCTGAGTGAAGATTAATTCTATCATTCTAATCTCCAACAACGCAACCCATACATGTCTTTTTCTACAACTTGTTTGCATATAACCTTATATTTACGCCTTTGTGCCTCTTTATTTAAGTAATTAGCCACAGGTTTTACGTCCAAACAAGGTATAAAAAAAGAGCTATTAACTGCAAATTTAGTCCATAGTATCTTCATCGGCAAGTTCATTATCGTCAGCATTTGCAAAAACCTCTTCGTTAAAAAAGTCTAATTTATCGGTATCAAATACTAAACAACGAACACCATCAGATGCCCCTGCTAACGTACCTGCCATCATACGTTTCTTTTTTATGCCTTTAAACGCCTTGTTTTTCTTATAAGGCACCAACGAGTCGTCATAACTTATAAAAAATCTACCACAATATTCTTGATATGCCGCATTAGACACATACAATATCTTAGTATCAGGCTCAAAACGAGCAACTAAAGACATACGTGGCTCTTTTATTGCTCCCATTTCTATACCTGTACGTCTATCTATTTTGCCATTTATAACAAGTATTCCGTGATAATACTTTTGTAAAAACCCTCCTAAAGACTCTCCTGATTCTACTAAAGAGTCTTTGTTACTCTTCCTACTGTTCTTAACTAAGTTAACCGCATGGTCAAATACAGGCTTTATAGGTATGTCATGCAGCCCTAAATTTTTAGCTATTATACCTCCAGTTAACGCTATGGCTGTGCCTGCTGACCAAAACCTTTCTGTATTTTTTATTTCCGCTGCGGTATCTATTTTCTCGTTTACCTTATTTAATAAGGCAATAACTTCCGGTAAATTCATAGCACAGTATTTTACAAATGGCTCTATGGCGTGTCCGTAATTATTATTTAACCTACCAAAATGTGTTTTAGACCATTTAGGGTTATCATATGGGTCTTGCTCCACTTTGTCCTCTAATATACGTAGTAACTCAGGTTCAGGAAAAGATTTAATAGTTAATAAAGCATCTTTTATTCTTCTATTAGATGAGGTAACTACAGGTATAGACCAAGTTGTATTGTTTTTTCTCTCCTTGTTAGCCTTTGAATCCATCCTGTTTTTGCCTCTACCTGATGTAATGTCATAAACTAACTTACCCATATCTTCAGGTTTTATATCTGTTAACTCATCAATAGTAGGAGTTAAACTTTGCATAGTTCCTAACCTTTGTAGCCTGTGGTTGTGTGTATCTTTGTAAGATAAGATTAAAGATTTTGGGTTTCCGTAAATACTATTTATTGTATGTAAGACAGTTGACTTTCCTGTTCCTCCATCTTTAGAGAACAAGTTTAATAAAAACCCATCAAGCATACCCTCACCAACAAATTTCATTAAAGGGCCGCCAAACCCCATAAAAAAAGCAAAAGCCCTGTTAACCCTGCTTTCTTCTGCATAAGCATTGATAATATCTTTCCAAGTGTGAAAGTCTCCCTTTGGGGTAAACATAGGAACTAAAGGTAAAGTAACGATTGTAGGAGGACTATACTCAATATCTCCGGTAGATTTTATTTCTTTATCGCCTAATATAAACGCACTGTCGTCTTCTAACCAACCAAACTGCTTTCTTGCTACTTCTGCTTTACCTTGTGCTTGTAAAGATTCTACCGATTTATTTATATATTGCATAAGAAGATCCTGTTTTTTTCCTAAAGCCGTTACACCGTGAAAAGACACGGCACTTAAAAATTTATCTTTTGCTAAAGCAGAACTTAGGGGCATTAAAAAATCTCTAACACCATCTTTTGGTAAGTGCAGTCTTAATAAAAGAACTTCTCCCTCTTCAGGATCATGTATTCTCTTGACTACATAAAAGTCATATGGGTATATACATTCGTCTTTAGGTACTTCATCACTGTTCTTTGGTATATCTGCTTTTCTATATACACCACCTACTTTACCCCTGTAGAAAGGAAATGGGTAAGTTGGTATATTATATGTTTTTTTCTTTTCAGTGCTACTTTCAACTGCGCTAACAACATTATCTTCTTTAGATGCTTCTATAATTTCTTTACCAATTACTATAGGAGAGGTCACTTTTAATGAACAACCTTTACACAGTTCAGGGTTTTCTTTCTTAAACCAACTACACGTATATGGCCCTTTAGTTAAAGATGCTTTCCTAAGTGCTTCTTCTTTATTGTAGTTAGGGTATTCCCTAGACATAATACTAATGGCTTTTTCTTTGTCTTCACATCTTTCTGCAATTGATAAAATTGATCTCCACAAGGGTTCAGATAATGTTTCTTGATTCTCATAGGCATATTTAATTTGGGCGCAACCTTTATCTTTCATAGATTTAGAAAAGATTGTCTTAAACGTATTTTTGTAATTAGCTTGTAGGGCTAAAGTAGTAGCATCTAGTTGACGAGGAAAGTTTTTACTTTTTAGTTCATCAAATATGGATACCTTTGCCTTTAAAATATGCTCTATAGAATCTAAATTTATACTATCTTTTTGAGATATAACCTCCACTGGTTTTGGGTTGTCAATGTCTTTAAAATTTAAAGTTTCTGGTACACGTAGTATTTGAGCAGAGTTTGCTGTGACCCCACCATCTACTAAAAACTTATGCTCTTCACATAAATCTTTTAACGCATTTGCCATAGCAATCCATTTTAGAGATTCTATAGCTTTATTTAAAACCCAATAAACGTGAAGACCATTTCCCGAATCAACTATAAGAGTTGGCTTTGGTAATTGAGTAGTCTTACAAAATTTCTTTAAAGCAGTTAAACCTTCTTTTTTATCTTTATATGGTTTTAGTTCTCCACAGTCTATGTCTATAAAAAAAGTTTTAAGTTCTTTAGCACATTCTTTTGTGCGATGTCCTGCATCATCATAAGACGCAAGTGCAACATAAACATCCCACTTTGTTTCTAAAAACTTATCTGTATGTGCTATTAACTCATCTAAAGTATTACAAAATTTTTGACTTGATTTTTTTCTCGTTGCTCCAGGAGCATCCTTTAAAGATACAAAACAATATGAACCTGTAGAAGGTAGAACGAAAGAAAAGAAGTCCATTTTTGATAACATAAAAATGTCCTTTCAGTAAAATAAGGGGGTATAAAACCCCCTTAGTCCTTTAATTTACTAACTAATTTTTCTACTTTCTGTAAATGCGGTTCACAAACTTTTGTAGATCCTTTAAACCAATTGTAAACTGTCATACGTGATACTTCTAAGAACTCAGCAACATCAGTTACAGGTATATCGTTCTTAACACACATAGACCCCAATTGGACACCTAGTAAACCTTTATCCGCACCCTCGATTGTATCTATAAAGTTTTTTGAATAACCTTTTGACATATATCACTCCTCGTCATCATCCCACTCGTCCAAGATTTTACCTAAATCTTTTTTAGGAGCAGGTGCTTCTTCTTTTTTAGTTTTAACTTTTTTAGGTTCTTTCACCGGCTTAGTAATTTCTTTTACTTCAACATCTTCAACATCTTCTGCAACATCAATATCTACAGTCGTGCTATCAGAACTCTTAGAAGATTGAGAAAGAACCCAATTGTTGTAAGAATTTACCCACTCGTTAAAGTCGTTAAATGTTGTCTGATCTTCTTTACTCAAGTCAAACAAATTCTCAGTATCAATAGATACTTTAGGCAAGTAGAATTTAATCCCACTAGGAACTGATTTTTCTTCAGTGCTTAGTTTCAATTCGCATTGGGGGAGAATAAGATTTTTTGTAACCATTTTATTAACAGGAACACCCAATGTTTTAAAAGCATCTCTATTATCTACTTCCCATACAAAAGGAATAGGTTCTACAACAGATACTGTTTCGCCTTTTTCATTAGTAGCTTGATTAAAAGTTGCCAACCCAAAAAGCACTCTAACTCTCTTAATGCTTTTCATTAAGTCTTTTGTTTCCTGCGGTAAGCTATCAAAGTCTTCTATGTACTTACTAGATCGACCACAGTTAACACCACCATCTGTATCTTGTAAATCAGATTTTAAATCTAAACCCATAACTGATTTAACGTAACGTCCAGACTCTCCATCTCTTACACACCTTTTGTACATAAACCTTTGGTTAAATAATCTTATAGAAAGGTTTTCTTGATATATTTTTGAGCCATCAGTATCAAGACGCTCTAGGCAAAATTGTCCTGCTTCTACTACTTGATAAGGTACATTCTGTTTACCTTTTATAGTAGCTGTTCCTTCAACACCCTTGTGGTCTATTTTTAATCGTGGCAATGTACTGCCTTGTTTTTTTGCAGTTGCATCAGCACTCATACCCATAGCTTTTGCTAAAGCATTTAGATCACTCTCGCTGACGTTGGTTAAAGATAGGTTTGACATAAAGTTCTCCTTTTATTAAATGTCAGATGACATGCCCATTACATGCACCAAGTTAGAAAAATTGTTTTTATTTGTTATATCTAAATCTGATTCATCAAAAGATGTTTTGAAAGATACGTTAATTGCTTTTTTTACTAATGCAGAATCTGCTTGTTTTAATGCTTCATCAAACTCCTTATCCTCTAAAATACGCACTGGTTGAAAAGTTATACGAGTGCCATAATCGTCTGAGTTTAAACACATCTCCGTTACAACTGATGTTATGGGAGCGCCATTCTCAGCTATTTTTTTGCAGTATATTTGTAAAGGCCATTTCTTTACTGTACCCTGCCCAAATATAGATTTAGATGGTATGTTTAACTGATAGATATGCCCACCAATATCACTTTCTAAAACTACAGCAATACGTTGTTGAAACTTACATGCACGACTGTTCCCTGCACCGGAACCTTTAATATTTTGACTGCATGTGACACATGTATCTGCTTGAATCTTGTCAGAGGACTCGTGCGGTTTAACACCATCAATCGAATAACAATCAGGTTTTCTATAATTATTTTCATCATATTTACCTGTGTAATAAATTCTTGATATGTGTTCAGCCGCACCTACAATCACTACATTTAGTGTAGCTTTATCCTCACGATCAATTTCTCTCCCATCAGAGAGAAACCGCCACATGTTATTTTGAATACTTATTCTTTTCATTTATGATTTTCTACGTACAGTTACTGCATATTTACTGTCTACGTTTAATCCCGGAGGTAGTTTGTCAGGGTTTTCTTCAAGATAAGTTGACATATTGCCTTGTGCTATTCGTTTCTCTAACAAGTCTAATTGATCGTTGTCTTTAACAAACTCATACATAGAGTTCCAATCCGTCGTCCAATATCTTTTAGAAACTCTCCTAGACACAGTGCCAAATTCAGTACGTAAACTATCTGCGCCTGTTTCTTTGCATACGTCTAAAAGAGCCGTCTCAACTTCTTTTAGAGTGTCTTTCAAATACTCATCTTTCTTATCGTATTCGATTTGTAACTCCTTACGTTTATCCCTTATTTTTAGATAAACCTTGACCAATTTATCTACTTTCATTTCTTCCCCTTATTAGTATTAAATATCACTATTAATTATTATAAGTAAATCTTTTACAATGTCAAGCGTCTTCTAAAATATTATTATATAAATCTATCAACTTATTATGTATGTCGATTTTTGATTGGAGCATCTTGTACATTCTTTTTTCCACAGCCGAACCTTGTAAATGAACCACTGTGCAAGGATTCTTTTGTCCGGCTCTATGAACTCTTGCGTTCGCCTGTAAATACGTTTCTACAGACATAACTGCTGACCAGTACACAACAACATTTGCGGCATGTAAAGTTACACCATGAGATGCGGCTTGTGGTTGGATAATTAATGCTTGTGGTTTATTTTCTGTTTGAAACTTATTAAATATATCCGTTCTTTTATTTACAGAAACATCTCCATGAATTACTTCGCAATGGTATTTGTTTTTAACGAGATAATCTTCTATCAAATTAATTGCATGTCGATAAGGTGCAAACACAATTACTTTGTGGCTTGCTTCGTCAATTACTTCAGTTAAAACTTTTAATCTATTTGATACGTCAAATTCAACTGTTTCTTTGTTGTCTGTATATACTGCACCGCAAGATAACTGTAATAACTTATTTAAGTTTGCGGCCGCATTAACTGTTGTTATTTCTTCACCTGCGGCTACTGCCAACATATTTTTTCTAAGTTGCTCGTAGTATTTGTCCTGTTGTTTTGTTAAAGGAATATTTCTTGTGGTATATGTCATGTCAGGTAAATCTAAACATTCTTCCTTAGTAAACCTAATTGCAGGTTGTAGTGCTTCATGCACTATAGCTTCTGCTTTATCTTTTGGCCGCCAAATAAACTCAGATACTTTATACATAACAAGATCTTTAAAAGATCCAAAATATTTTGGTACGCCAGTGGGGTTAATTATTCTCGCTAACCCATAAGCATCTGTTGGTGCTTGCGATGCAGGTGTGCCTGTCATCATCCAAATCCATGAGTGAGGTTTTATGATAGAGTTTAAAACTTTCCATCTTTTTGTAGTAACAGTTTTATATGCGTTAGCTTCATCAACTACAATTAAATCAAATTCGTTTTTATTAACTTCGTCTCGTATAATTTGTAGCCCATCATAGTTGCATATGACAAACTCTGCGTCTGAATTTACTATTTCTATTCTTTTATCTTTGGAATAACTATGTGCTATGCCAACTGACCTATGTATAGCAAACTTAAATAAATCAGCTTGCCAAGCCGATTGCATTATTGATAAAGGGCATAGGACTAAAACTCTTTTTATCAGTCCTAATTTCATTAGATAGTCAGCCGCCCATATAACACTTCCTGTTTTCCCCGTGCCTTGTTCGTTAAATACAAACGCACGTCTATGTAATGTCAGGAAAGAAGATGTTTTCTTCTGGTGTTCAAATGGTTTATACATACCTCCCCATTTGTAGTTAGCCATGATAGGGGACGGCACATTTTTTATTTTAAGATTTTTTAATACTTGGGCTTCTTCTAAACCCCATTTGACCATCACTTGGTGTGAGGTTATTGATTTACTTTTTGGTATAACAGAGGTTATTTTTTCCGGTTGCTTTACTTTAAGCAATAAAGCCTTGTTGTTTATGATCTCCACGTACTCTCCTTTTAAATACTCGTATCGACCAAAGTATCATTTTTAATAATACTTAGTCTAGTTTAAAACTCGGCAAACTCTATTCTACTTCTTTTTTTTATAGTTGCGTGATCTATTTTTACTTTTTGATTCTATCTTATATCCGTCTTTATTTGTACCGCCTTTACTCAATGGTTTCTTATGAGAAATATCCTTGCCCTCTCTCTTATCTGCTTTACCATTTTTATTTAAATCTTTACCTTTTTTATCCACAGCACGTCTTGCACGTTGACGTTCCATTCTTGCTTTATGCTCTCCACGTGCTTTTTGTTTTTTATATTCTTTTTTATAAGGTCTTGGTTTATTTACATAAGGCATATTATTCCCCTCGTCCATTGTGCGAACAACTTAATACTGCACAATAGTTTCTACAAGTAAAATTTGGTTTAGCGTTCCATACATCTGTATTTAAAGTATTTTCTAAGTCATTAGTATTAGATACCCAATACTCCCAACACTTATCTTGTTCTCCAGCACTAAAATTTTTCTTAATAAGTTCTTTAGTAATTATAAACAATAACCCTGCTTTTATCTTTTTTATTTTAGGAAAATGCTTAAACATAGCTAAAGATAGTATTTCTAATTGCTTTACATCAGCATACCTACTGCTCTTGCCAGTTTTATAGTCTATTAAATATGCTTTGTTATCTCCTAATACTATTAAGTCTGCGATACCTCTCCACCATACTTTTTTGTCAAAGAACCCACATGGTTGCAAATCCTTAGTTAAACCCATTCTGTATTCACACAGTCTGTCTCCCTTAATTTCTTTTATCTTACAAAGAGTTTCTTCTAAATAACCCAATTCTTTTGGTAAAGGAGTGTTTTCTTTCACATAAAATTCAGCCGCTTGGTGTACTCTATTGCCAAACAAAAGGGCTTCACTTTGAGGTTCTACAATATCTTTTAGTATTTTAAGATGATGGTATTTTTTAGGGCATTGTTTAAATAAATTTATAGCTGAATAAGACCATGTATAACTCATTTAATCTCCCCATAGTTACCACCAAACCCTACTTCGCAATCTAATGGTAAATCTTGACACCAATCTGGTCGCCATTTCATACAATCTCGCACAAATTCAACTGCTTTTTCAAGGTCACTATCAGGAACTACACAAGCTATAGCATCATGAACTGTAAGCACTACTTTGTATCTTTTAGATATCTTTAACATCTGCTCTGCAATTATACACCTAGCAAGGGCTTGACATATGTTCTCTATTAACTTACCACCATATATTTTGGTGTAACTATTTCTAGTCTTGTACTCATATTGAGGTCTGCCATCAGGGTCGTACACCTTACGTAAACCTGTGTACTGTTGCCATAATCTATTAGGTAGTAAAAATCCTCTTTGTTGAGGGTCAAACCTCAAAACTCCATGTTTGCCTAAAGTATTAGCTGTAATATCCACCATGCTATCTAAACATTTATGCCCTTGTTTCCATAGATTTGATATATTACTATAAGTTCTTCTATAGACATCAACGATATGTGTTGACTCTTCAAGGGATATCTCTGTGCCAAAAGTTTTTAATTGGCTCTGAAACTTAACTGCTCCCATACCATAACCACAACCTAATATAGTGGTTTTACCTACAAACCTTTCAGCTTTTGTAACCTCGTCAACTGATTTGTTATATATCCCAGCCGACATAATTTTATAAACATCTTCCCCATTTGCAAAAGCATCTACTAGATCATCTTGTTCTGACAACCACGCAAGAACCCTTGCTTCAATCTGAGAAGAGTCAGCATCAACTATTGTGTACCCATCTAGTGATTGAATAGCTGTCTTTAACTTGTTTGCATCATTACCTCGTGACGGCAAGTTTTGAAGGTTTATTTTATCTGATCCTCCCCATCTGCCTGTGTGAGCCGCATAGTATTTAAGGGGAACTGGCATCAGTCCACGACTAGCTATACCAATAAATCTTTCTGTTCTAGTTTCCTCTAAAGTAGTTTTGTTACCTAGTCTAGCGGCTACTAATATCTTTATATCTTCATTCTCATGATCAGCTAGTTCTTTAAACTCTTCATCAGTCTTTGCAAAAGCCCATGCCTCCTTGCCTGTTCTCAAACTAATCTTCTTAGGGGGAACAACACCTTTTTCCTCCAGGAGACGGGCAAATTTATCGTTACTCATGAGAACGTCTTTACAGGTGTTTGAATCTTTTAATAGCTCCGCCTTCCTTATTTTCGTACTATTTAAATGATCCTCCAATAACTTAACATCTAGCTGTAATCTAGGTTCTGTAAACATCTTGAGGGTAATATCAATAACTTTTAATTCACCGGGGGGAAAAACACTATAGAGTTTCTCAAATAATTTATATGTGAGATATACGTCATTGCGACAGTATCCACCATAGCGTTCTAATTCAGAGGGGGAAAAATCTGACCTACGTTTACCTAACGCATCTAAAACTTCTGTGCCTTTTTCTCCTAAACCATATCTTTTTGAAAGATTGGCAAGACTTACAGAAGAGTATGCTCCATTAATTGCACGTGCCATACATAACGTGTCAGCTAATTTGTAAGGGTGTATATTAAAATACCAAGATAAAATAGCACCATCAAACATCATGTTGTGTGCTAGTACAACAGCTTTATCCCAATTAAATTGAGACAACCATTCTTTTGTTTCTTCTCTAGTGCCAGAAAACCATTCTGTTTCTTCGTCATTAACTTTTAAACCAACACCAATAACTTCAAATTCTTTACTGCGTATATATTCCTCAGTAGTTATTTTTGATAACGAATATTTTTTATCATAGTAAGTTTCAAAGTCTATAGTTATAAGCATTACAAATCTACTTTGTTCAGTAAGTCATCAAACCTTTTACCTTTAACTACAAACTTCTCCCTCTTGTCTTGGGAGTTAACTCTTATACTAAATATTTTTTTATCCACAAGATGTTTGGTAACACGATAATGTAATGTGCTAGGAGATGCTATAACATGTTCTATTAAAAAGTCAGTAACTCTAACATCTCCTTTATTCCATTTGTCTTGAGCAAACGCAATTATTTTAAGATCCACAGAATCTAAACTGTATACTTTTAATAACTTCACAAATCTTTGCAAAGTAGACGTTTCTTGTTTCATAATTTATTTCTCATTATTGAATAAAAATGCGTTGGCTTTTTTGAGTTACCTTTTATATCTGTAAATTTTACTTCTACCACCTTATGTTCTAAAAGCACTGGTAAATATCTTTCAATGCTACGTACACTTACTTTCATTTTTCTTGATAATTGCTTTTTAGATAGAGCGTAGTTTTTTTCTAAACATTTAAACAGTTGTATTTGTCTTCCAGTATGAGGTCTTCTCAAAGAGTTCTCCCCTCTAGTATTTGACAAGTAGTTAACATAGTCTCAACATCTGAAATATTTTTTTCATTAACAACAATAGCTATACCATTATTGTTTTGTATATCTCTTATATTTTTTAGTTGTAGTGCTGTAGGTTTGTTCTTACCTGCTTTACATTCAATACCAAAAAAATGTCCTTTGTAACAACCTACAATGTCCGGCACACCACTGCTACCATAACCACCTGTCATAGGATAGAAATAATATACCTTGTGTTCTTTCAGTATCGCTACGACTTTGTTTTTAACTTTCTTCTCAGGTGTCATCGGGTGATTCATCCCATAGACTATAATCCCATGACCCTTTTTTTATAATGTCTTTTCGTTTTTCTTCTTTCATCTTAACTAATTCAGTTATTGACATACCAAGAGATAAACCTTCGGGTTCTAAAACAAATTTTTTGATGTCATCTAAAGCTTTCTTCCCTATTGATGGTATATGTAATATTTCATTTTCAGTGCATTGGGTTAAATCAAGTATTGTATAAATACCTTCTCTATGTAAAGCATCTATGTTAATTCTTCGCACAAATGTATCAGTTATTGGTCTTGAAAGCACAGGGTCGTATTTTAAAGTTGACTCTCTTCGTTGTTTCATACCATCTACTATATGTGTATGTAATCCATCAATAATTTCATTAATCAAAGGGTCTATTAAAATTTTAGTTTCAAAAGTAAATTTATGCTTAAACATAGCTTTTTCAATTTGCTTGATAGATATGTCGTTAATATTTGGCACACAATGTAATAGTTGCTTTGGTGAAAATTGTACTAAGTCTCCGATATAAAAAATACCATAAGCTTTTAACGAATTGCTTATTCTAACCGATAAACCTAGACTATCTATTGGTATCAAATAATGACCTACAGGTCTATTCGATTCTTCGTAAATTTTCTCTCGCAATTTTTGTTTTTTATTCATAGCCATAACTCATCTCCTTATTTTTCCAACTGTTCTATTAAGTACGTCAACGTGTGGTGTGCTTTTTTAATATCTTGTAATCCACCTTTGCCGTCAACATCTTTAACATTCACTCGTGCTAAATATTTAACAGTAGTGCCTAATAAAAATCCTTTGAACTGTGCAGGACTTAGCCATTGTCTTAAAACTTCCCACGGCTCTGCCCCCATATCTTTGTAATGCGTACCACCAATTTGTGTGTCAGTTGCATCAGGTTCTTTTTTGCTAAACATTATTTAATACTCCTTTTATTATATTTTTTAGCATTAGGTTTTTTAGCATTATTATATTTTTTCCTTTGGTAATCTTCATACAATTTTTTACTATCCAACCCATATAAATAATTTAGACCCGGCAGGAGAAGTTCTAATAACTTTTTCCTTGATATAGGTTTACTCATTCAATAGACCCTCCAAATATATGTGTGCCTATGTGATTAAATTTAAGTTTTGTATTCGCATATACTTTCCCACCATGCTTTCTCCATAAAGCACAAAAATGATAATCCTCAGATAATAGACATCCGGTTTCGTCAATACTTGTATCAAAGAATTGTTTTACAAGAGGTCTAACAAACTCTCCCTTTTCGTTTTGTTTTGTCGATGCTCTGTACTCAGGAACATGTGGTGCTAACTTCTCAAACACTTCTCTTTTAATAAGCATAAATCCTGTGCCACCATGTCGTACCTCCACCATACCATCAGCATCAGGCTCTACTTTATTAACACCATGCGGTAGGTTTAGTACAAATGACGATGAATGATTAGGTAAATCAACTTTGCCTTTGTTCGCAGCCGTAGAAACTTTACTCCAATCTAATTCTTTCTTTGGGTATATCCCACAAGCTACATCTTTATCTGCTTTGTATAAAGTAGCAATGGCTTGATCGTTAAAATACATATCGGCATCTATAAACATTATGTGAGAACATTGTGTTTCGTTTAAAAATAATCTAACTAACTCATTTCTTGCACGAGGTATCAAAGACTCATTCATTAGGCTTGCTAACAAAGTCTCTACCTGTAAACCTTTAAGTGTGTTAATAGAGTTCATCAGCGCAATAGTATAATGTCCTGTACACATACCACCATACATTGGTGTAGCTACTAAAATAGATTTAACTTTAGGTTGTGTTATAGGTGATATGTTTAAACCTACGTGTTCTTTTTCTGATATACCACTAAAGTCAAACATCTTTTCTAATTTCTCATCAGCATCTTTAAGTTCTGCTTTGTCGTATGGGGTTAACATATCTTTAAACTTCCCTGCGATTTTGTCGTTCATCTACTTTGTCCTTTTCTTTGTTGTGGCAACCTTTACACACCCAACCATTTTTATTGCGTCCACCATAATAACCAACACGTTTAAACTCGTTACACGTCTTACAATAGATCCGTGGCTCAGTCATCTTTCTTTGGTTTTTCTGGGCCGTAAATATCGTAGTCACGCTCCAAGTCGTCCATAAATTGCGACCACATCACACAAGGTGTTTGCTCTCCGACATACGCACCCTCTATATTAAATTCAATGTACTCAAGTGCTTCTTCTGCTGTCATACCATCTCTTGCCATAAGTATGGCAACAATCTTTTCACCTGAATAAATAAGACGATCTTCTTGCCTACCAGAAGAATCCCAAATACAAGAGCGACCGATGAGGGCTTTGTCCAATCCGTCCATCTTGATCAACTCAGTCACTAAGCACTCCTCTTTAAGTAAGATTTAGATGTACGATCAATACAACTATTGCACTGAAAACGTTTTACCTTACCTCGAACAATAAATTTACCAACCTCTGGCTTTTTGTATTGTTGACATGACTGACACCATTTATTTATATCTGTCATTTTTTATACTCGTCTGCGTAAAGGAACATACATTTTGCTTCAAGTTCTTCATGGGATATATCGTATTC
>Ga0181405_1000338_pt1 | contig 16495 bp, 22 predicted proteins | sample 28SPOviralmetaG_FD_130134 | JGI IMG/M metagenome (GOLD analysis project Ga0181405, IMG submission 130134) | Marine viral communities from the oligotrophic San Pedro Time Series (SPOT) site, San Pedro Channel, CA, USA - 28 SPOT_SRF_2011-11-29 | ecosystem: Environmental > Aquatic > Marine > Strait...
GAGCAGGAAAAGTTGGAGTATACATTCTAGTATCACCCTCTTTTTTATGGATAACATACAACGTATCGTATTTTACCCACCATGCATAAACATCGTTGATATCGAAGTCTAGTTCCCAGCAGGAATGGACTTCGTACTTGGCTTCGAATTCATAAAGATCTGACATATTCTTCCTTTCTAAAATAAAATATACTTATATTATAGTAAAATAATAATTACAATAAAACTACAAAATAATCTTTTTACTGGCTTTTTTGAACTAACTCATAATCATGTACGATCATGCCTAATTCAGCATTACCAACCTTTTGTTCTCCAATCCAGATACGTTTTATCAACTTACCTTTTCTGTCATTAACTCGTCTCCAATGTCCTCGTCTCCAATGTTCACGTTTAGGTGATCCTTGACCAGTAAACATTCTATTATAAACTCGTTTTCCTCTTGGTTTCGGTAAATTTATTTGTACAACTTTATATTCGTTTTTAGGAACGGATCGGTTCAAGTAAACGTGAGTAATCTTTTTTGGAGGAACTACCGTCTCTGTAGAAACTAAGTCATAATTTAACATATTTAATAACGAAATAAGAAAACGAGGATCCCCACTTAATCTATTTAAGTCTTCAGCGTGCCTAATACTTTCTTTTTCATGAACAGGTGATAAGAAATTTTGTGCTGATCGAACCCAGTGGGTAGAACAAGTTTGTACTGGAATGAGGTTTCTAAAGATCTGGTCTAAGAAAGGATCTCCTTTATGTAACTCGCTGTAAGCAATTCCTAACATAACAGCCCCATTTGAAGCACAGTTATGGTAAAAAGCCTCTTCTGTCATGTTTACAGGTGAAAAGTTATTTTGTCTATTCCACGTGTTTACAAAAGACTCATAATTATAATTACAATCATAATTAATATTGAACCCCATTTCAGGACAATAAAATTTTTTGTCTTCCATTTGAAAGAAACAGGTATAGAGTATTGTTTCTCCATCAACAATAGGTTCATTATTTCTTACATCACGTTCATTGGTTAATCTTTTTATGTGATAACCTATTCGGTCTGGTATACCAGCAAGATTTAAAGGTTCAACTTCTTTCGTTGCTCCTTTTTCTCTACATAGTTTTATTAACTCTTTTCGATTTTTCTGTACTCGTTCCTTTTCGTTCCACTCAACCCACATATTATTAAACGGTGGTCTTGTATTATATAAACCGTCTAGTAAATACTTCGGCTTTACATAGCTTGCTCTTATTGCATGGTCTAAAAGGTTGTCCGTAATCAAGAACTTTTGAGATTGAACCATATCTACTTGTACGTTTTTACTCATGGCAGTAGCATACTTACCTGAAATAAAGTTTGCTATGCCACGAGTAGGGTTTGATAATGCAGAGATAAGTTCACTTGCTAATAAAGGTTTATCAGTCCAGTCCATTGTGCCACCTATAACTACCTGTCATATCTGTAACAAAAGGTTGTACTTCTTCAAAAGTCTTTTTAGAAATTTCTTTACAACCACCGTCTCGCCATATGACTTCGTCATAGTCTTTAGTGTACCAATTACTTTCCTTATTGTATTCGTGAGGAAGTTCTTCACCATCGTCGTCACATTCCCCACCATACCAGAACTTACATTGATACTCCATAAAGGCTTTAGCATCACGGTCACGCTCAGCTTTATGGTTGTCGAATAAATTAGATTGACTAGGTTCAGGAGCAGACCAAACTATCGTTGAATTAAAGTTATGTTCTCCAGTTTGCTCTTCTATCTGACCAATATAATAAAACAACTTAGTCATCGTCCTCTCCCTGTGCACGCTCTACTTTATCTCGCATTAGACCTTTATACATAGGAAAGACATTATCTAAGAGTAAGTTCATATCATGTATATTTGATACTTCTTTATAAACATCTTCGACAGATTCTAGTTTTTCTATAGCTAAACATAAAGCCTGACTAACTATATACTGTCCTCGAGTAGAAGAAAGAAAGTCCATCGCAACTTTCCTCTTTTGATCTGGATCCATCCACTGGCGTCGCTCCTCCATAGTAGCCATTAAAACTCTCCTTTATTTATTTTGATTTTTTTATAGATATTTCCTCTAGCCCAATCTACATTTTTCATATGGTAGACATAAGACTTTCGAAAGTCTTTTACATACTGTAGGTATTGTAAACGAATTTGCAACTCTCTTGTAGAGTCGTCTTTTATTAATATAGCCCACCTAGATCTAATTGAACGAATATCTTCGATACAGGACAGGGCTTGTTGCTTACAGCGTGCAGCGTTTTTTGCTGACGTTACTAAAAACGACATCATAGTGTCGATTTCTTTTTCTATAGTTTTCATTTTCTTCCTTTCTAACTTCTTGGGTTATTGAGTAATATCACTCTCCTCTTGGAGTAATCCATTTGCGATTAGATACTCCTTGTAATAGTCATATACTTCTTCTGCTGAGCCTTCTATCTCGAGACCTTGATTTATCATGCAAGATGCTAGTAAATCCATCTCAGGACAGTTGCTGTTGCGTAAGGCTTTCCACAATACTGCAGCCATAACTACAGGTATTTGGACTTTTTTAGGTATTTCTTGTGACATTTTTACTCCTATAAAATATTATTATATTACGCAATAATAAGGAATAAAATACGAAAAGCCTGATTTTACTCGCTATACTGCTTGCTTTGTGTAGTCTGACTCTGCACCCCTCGTCCAACCCCTTACCGACTCTGCGTGCTTTATTGCTTTTTCTGCGTCTTTTGCTTCACCCCAGTTTGGACCAAGATCAACATCTACTTTTACTGGAACAGATAGTTCTACACAGTGTTCCATAATTTCTTTTATACGAATAGCTTGCTCATGCGATTCTATAGAAAAATCTAATTCGTCATGTACTTGGATATGGGGGATGATACCCTCTGCATATAATAACTGCATTGCTTTTTTTGTCATATCTGCAGCACTACCTTGTATAAGTCTGTTCATAGCTTTATGAGTAAAGGCTCTTTTAATAGCATTACCGTGTTCAGCATAAGCAGTTTTATGATCCATAATTTTTCGTGTACCGAACTGTGCTGGTTCCCATTTATCGAATCGACAACGTCTGCCAAGTAATGTTCTTATACTGCCTTGATCCGATGCTCGTCGTATTGCACGCTCACTTAACGCTTTTACAAAAGGTACTCGTTCATGATATCGACTAAATAATTCTTTTCCTTCGTCTAAGGTTAGCCCTAGACTATCAGACAGCTTTTTTACACCCATAGAATAAAACAAACCAAGGTTGATGTTCTTTGCTTGCTTTCTTTTTATGCCTGCCATGTCAGCTACGACTTGATGGAAGTCTGCATCCCCGTCTCTAAATGCATCTCCTGCATCTTTTGCCCCTCTTAACTGCATCATCTCTGCATAATGAACAACGAGCCTCGGTTCTTGTTGGGAATAATCGAATGCTCCCCACTCGCAGTTGTCTTCAGGGATGAAGAGTGACCGTATTGCTGCCCCAATCTCAGGGTCTCTTGCTGGTACTTGTTGGAGGTTTGGGTTACTATAACTAAATCGTCCAGTAACCGTTCCCCCATCATCAGAACGTAGGGGGTGTAGTTCTGCATGAATACGACCATTTTGTTGATTACGCATAAGCATGCCATCAATAAAAGTTGTCCTAGCTTTGTTCATCTTTCGTGCTTTTACAATTAGCTGTGGAAACTCATGTTCATGGGCTTCAAGCCACGATTGTTGGAATGACGGTGATCCTTTTTCGGTATAGTTAAATGATAAGTTGAGTTTTTTGAATGCCTTTTCTATAGAAGCATTAGCCCATATTTCTACTTCTTCGCCCACGAGTTGCTTTATGCGATGAAGAGACTCCATCTCTTTTGCCTGAAACTGTTTAGATAGCCTTTCTGTAGCTTCTAGGTCTACCTTAACACCTTTCATTCTCATATCTATAAGTAAAGGAAGTATAGACGTTTCTAAATCGAATATAGACCATAAGTCTTGCCTAGATATTTCTGATTTTTGCCAGTTCCATAACCGTAAAGTCATTGCAGCATCTTGCTCTGCATATGGACCAACATACATAGGGGGAATCTGATATAGTCCTGCTTTTGCATCTACACCCCATGCTTGTGCAGCATCGTATAATAGTTCTTCGCTTTTAGTTTCTTGTAAATATGTTTTGCCTAAGTTATTTAATGAATAACTAAATCTGTTTTCATCGATCAAAGGTGCACCAATCATAGTATCTATAATACGACCTTTAACTTCAATACCTTCAGCTTTTAACCAGCCAATATCATAAGAAGCGTTATGACAAACTTTATCAGCTTTTGTTTTAGCTACATCTTTCATCCAACTCATGACAGCGTTCTCGTCTAAGTTACCTCCAGCACGGTGTCGGATAGGCAAATAACCTTGCCAACCATCAGTAGCTACAGCTATACCAACAATCTGTCCGTCTTTCCTAGCCCAACCTGCACCTTTGTTTCTAAGGTTTGGATCCCATGTTTCAAGGTCGATAGCTATTTCTTTAGCTGAAGATAAGTCTGGTAAAAACTCTGGGGGTGTCCACGAACTATCAGGAGTAAACAACGGTTGTTGTAATGGGTTCTTTTGTTTAAACATATCTTTCTTCCCTTTCTGTTGGGAAGATTTTACCGTATTACTCATTCTTTTGTAAAGCCATTTCTGCTTCGACTAGTAGTAGATAGCGTCTAAGGTCTCTTATATCGTCTATAAGCCCCTCTGGTCTCTTATCTTCGTCTAAAGCTAAAAAGATATCGTAAGTATAGTCGTTTACTTGGTTTTCTATACGATCCCACTTCCTAGCTAACATCATAAAAGCCCCTATACCCCCACGCTTTTTCCAGCTATTACCATAGTCTTCTTCAGCTTTATCGAGGGATGTCCAGTCCTCTGCACATATAATTTGTGTTCGTTTTATAATAGGGCTAAGTTCTTTTTGTTTTGTCATTTTACTTTCCTTTCTAGCCATTGTACACAGGCTTTCTTCCAATCTGGTGCTTGGATAGTTGACGCTTGTGCGATTGCATTTTTTATATCTTTTTGTTTATATATCGACCACGCTTGAACCATAGGTATTGCTGTGTAAGCAAATATATCGCTATTACTAAATAAGTCAGCAGTAATATCCTGACCACCGACTAACCCACCAGACGGATTATCGCAAAGTAAATCAAAAAAGTATTTTAAGTCTTGATCAAAATAACCTGAGTCTTGCATTAGAGGTTGCCACTTAACATTAGGGTCAGTTGTATACTCATTTTCTGTAATACCCTCTGGTAGTTTATGTTTTAGATCATCCCATAAGTCTATATAAATATGAGCATTATTACTTATTTGGTGATACTTACCAACTTCTAAGTTAGCCATACTTGCAACATATTCGTGTAACATACTAAAGTGAACAGCGTTAGCACCATAAGCACCCCAAATCATATCATTAGACCGACACATAACCGTCATATCAACTATGTTTAATTCTTTTCCTGGACGGCACTTAAAATACACCTGAGTATTACAAGGCACATCTTTTCCAGTATAATGAAGATCGGAAGCACCCCACATAGAAAGAACTATTCGTCTATCAAAAGGATTATCTTTAAGTTTTTGTATTATATTTTTTAATTGATCAAATCCAAACCAAGATCTCCACCTATTTCCATAAGCACCATTTAGAGTTTTACCGTTATCAGAAAACTCTTCCATTCTTTTCACAAACCATGATATAGCTTTTAAATCGTCACGACCAGCAAGCATCCATAAGCCTTCTATAAAATGAAAAAACGGATTACAATTTCTTTCTGGCATAAACAAAACTCGTTCTCTTGGATAACGATATGTTGAACAAACAGGGTCAGGAAACATAAGTACGTCACCTACCCTTGACTCTAGTTTTATTGTAGACTTTTCATCCCTTAAACTCATTAAAGCTATTTGAAATACTTCTTCTACATTTTTTCCCTCAAACGTAATCATCTATATAATCCTCTTGGCTTTCCTTCTCCATTACGAACTCTTTCATATTTATCGAATTCACATAAGCTATGTTCTATTTCTCTCATCTCAAGTTTATGGGCTATGGAATAGGGTAAGTATTTATTACGAACTGATTTTAATTCAACCATTTCGGCATTCCAATCATGTTTCTTACTTGTGTAATTTAAACTACGACCATAAATACGATTTAAACCTCTCATCGCTCCTGGACCAGCATTAGCCCAACGATGTATATCGAGGGCTTTATCTAAAAACAAAGTATAGCGAAGATCACAAACTAATTCGTAAGACATAAAATGACCTAAGTATGGGTACTCTTGAAATAAAGCATGGGCTTTTTGTAATGTATTTATTTTAGCAAAATCATTTATAATTTTATTATGGTTTCTAACAATATTGTTTATACACCAAATAACACCGTCAACTTTATCCATACCGTCTGGAGTTTTTATTATATATCCTCCAGTAACATACTTTTTTTGTTCTTTTATCTTTTCTCTAGCTAACTCTGGGTTCCATTGCTTATGAAGATCATGACGTAAAAGAGTTTCGCCAGTCTCAATTAAATTAAACCACCGAAAGATCACGGTAGCTAACAACACATCTTTTGTATGCTTGAGTGGGTCTCTCATGTTTTCACGAAACCACACCGTTGTTTTATCGTTTTCACGAAACGGATTAGTAAATCGATATGTATCTAATATAACATCCGTTGTCCAAGGACGAGGAAGACCTTCTTCTTTTTTTAAGTAGATTTCATGTCTATCCTCGATCCATCGGAAGAATCGTCTTGTTGGCTCCATTACTTCTTCCTTAAATGCCAGTTTACATTATTAGATGTTTCAGGATAAGCCGTAGCTAAGAGAACTCTTTGCCAATGTTTATCGAACCTATTCTTTATGTCGTCTATGACGTGCTGTGGCCATCGAAGATTAGCACGGTGGTTTTTATTAAAGTTATTAGTTTGAGTAAACGTACCGTAATGACGCTCTAATATAAAATGCTTTTCTAAAAGTTCCTTTAGTTCTTCATAACCCCACTCATAAACATGGTCTTCAGGAAGTTTATCATTAGAACCGTCATGATTAGGTGTTGATATATAAGCAATACCACCTGAACGAAGTTTTCTAGCTGATGCTTCGATCCACGGTTCGATAAACTCTCTTCCCATGTGTTCAATAACTTCTGTTGTCATAAACACATCTATAGACTCATCTTCTACTGGAGGTTCAGGGTTAGTTGTTAAGTCTTGAAGAATAATCTGACCTTTACCACCTGACATAGTTTGAAACCATTTATGCTCAGTTAATGGTAACTCGTCGTCTACCCACCAATCATCGAGACAAGCTGGATCAATATCCATGCCAACATAGCTATTTACTATCTCTGCTTTTCTTGAAACAAAGGCTTTATATAAATAACGAAGTGTCCAAACTTCGCCACAACCTATTTCTAATATATCGACTGGTCTGCCAAGAGTTTTAGCTTTATCCATGATAAGTTGACCCATTTTACAAAACCTACTAATGTGGGCTAGTTCATCTGGTCGCCAGTTTGCTAGTGTTCCTGCACTAGCTATATCCATTCTAGTGTTTTTAGAATTATTTGCATTTACTGCAAGTCGTCTTCGTATAGATGCCATCGGCTTTCTCCCTTTGTTAAAATAGGTCTATCTAACTAGGGTCTACTTCATTGAAGCCGTTTAAAGACTGTAACCTTTAGGCAAGTTAGATAGAGTTAGTAGGGGAAATATCAAAGAAATAGAAAGGTTAAAACTCCCTCGAATATTTCCCCAGCGACGTGAAACTAGCTATGGGATAAAGAAATACACCCATTGTCGACCATCTCACGAAGATAGTGCTTAAAAACTTTATGAACTGGTTGAGTTGTCTCAAGACAACCTGAAAGATCATGTATTAGATTTTTTGAAGTAATAGGGCTGTTTTGTTTTAGAACATCTAATATTATCATCATCTGCTTTGCCCCTCGTTCTGGGTGCTTTAGATAAGTAATAGACGTATTTTCATCGTGCTTTATTCTAGTTTTCTTTACTTTTTCCATTTCAATAACTTCGCCCACTTCTTTCTCCTTTTTAATTTTTGGTGCTTCATCTAATAATTGTTGTAATTCTTCTGGGTGGTAAAACCTCCAACACCCAGACATATATTCTTGACGATACCCCTCTGGGTAAGTAAGACCTTTATTGGACACGCCAGACTCGTATACCAAGAGTAATGTTATTTCCTAAGTTATCAGGATCGTCTTGTTCCCATAACCTTTGGGTAAAACGAATACCCTCATATTTTTTCTGGTATGTTTGCCTAGCTTGACTTAAACGATTTGCCATACGTTTTAAGTTATCGCCCTCCTCTAAAGGTAAGAAGAAGGATTGCCCTACTTTCATTTCATTTAAAGGATATTTACGTTCTGCAGATCTACGATCAGATCCTGGGGGTAGTGGTATATCATCTTCTAATTCAATACCAAGAGAAGTAACTTCAACTTTTTTTCCTATTTTCATAGATTCTTCCTTTCTATAATTTACTATAATAAGATTATAGCTTATAAATATTTAACAATAAAGCCTAAAATACTCATACCATAAAAAACTTATTGGTCGTTGGCTGAACTATATGTAGCTTTTGTTTAGCCCTAGTTAGCCCTACATAAAAAACCCTAGTATCATCGTCTGGGTTTTTCTCATAAGACTTCCAAGTTTTATGAGGTAGGTCTGTTAAAAGGATTACGTTATCAGCTTCCCCACCTTTTGCTGAATGTATTGTAGATAATGTTATCCTCGGCTTTTTAGTAATCTTTTCGCCAAGACGAAGCATTGACAAAATATAACTTCTTTCGTGTGGTGTAAGGGCAGTAAACATATCATGCCATATCTTTGGCTCAGGTAGTTCTGCTAAGTTTTGTATTTCTTTTAATGTGAGTTTACGAGAAGAGTCTATTCCATTTAATGCTTTTCTTTTTGCTTCCTTTATATACGGTAACATATTTTCGGCTTGGTCAGGAAAAATAAGATTACCTTTTCGTAATTCTTCCCAGTTTTTTACTGCATCTATTTTCTTTTGCGATATAGAGGGATTGTTTTTTCTTTCAAAGTATACACCTAATCCTCTACAATGGGCTTCAACCTCGTTTAATAAATAATTAGAACGAGATAATATTAACCATTGACCAGAGGATATATCAACATGTTCGAAACTTGCTTCGGTGACTACATTACCAGTCTCTTCTCTAGGACTCCAAACTTTTTGTGTTCTTGTCTTAATACGACTTATGACTTTGTTAGCTATTCTAAAAACACTTTGGGGAATACGATAGCTTTTCTCCAAAACCCTAGCACCACTGGATATGTTAATCAAGAAGTTCACATCTGCCCCTGCCCAGCGAAAAATAGCTTGATCATCATCACCAGCGATATAAACTCGCTTAGATTTTTGTGCGAGAACCTTTACTAGTTTCCATTGTAATGGACTAAGGTCTTGGGCTTCGTCAACAAACATTACATCAAGACTAGGGGCAAGTTCTTTTCTTACACACATATCAAGCATATCTGTAAAGTCGTATAGTCCTCTTGCTTGTTTAAATTGGTTTAAGCCCTTAGAAAACCTTTCTAACGTATGCCAGTCTATATCTTCATCGTAGTGTTCTTGCCACTCCGACCTAAGATCTTGACATTTAAGTCTTGCTAATCCTTCTACAAACTTTAACTTATCGTCCTTAGATAACAAAGAAATAGATCCTTCTTCCAAAGTTATATCTCCAGTTAATCGTAAACCCATAATATCATTAAACTCTCTATAGCTTGAACGAGCCATGACAGAATCTCGTGACAACCCCAACATACGATAACATAACGAATGTAAAGTTCTAAAGTTAGGTATATCTTTTCCAGTTAAAGCAAACCTTTCCATAGTTCTATCTTTGCCCTCGTCTGAGGCTTTTTTAGTAAAAGCGAAATAACCAATCTTATCAGGTGAAGTTCCTTTTTCCATCTCCATTTCTATTAGGTTAAGAATAGTCGTTGTCTTGCCTGTTCCTGGAGGACCAAGAATAATTGACCATGTTGAAGGATCTATACTCAAAACGGATCCTCGCCCATACTAGGTAATTCGAAACTATCTTCTTGGGAACTAAACTCTGGTATATACCAAACCGTTACACCTTTACCTTTTACATGGAAAAAGTGATCACCACCCCCAAGTTCCCTGAGCCTTGCAGCAATATGATTTCTTCCGTAATCCCTAAACTGCTGTCTTCCAAAATAGTCTATTAAATCTTTTAACCTAAAATAAGTCTTGCTTTCTTCTGTCCAAGGCTTACCTAATAATAACTCATCTCTTGATTGGGCTTGTGCACGTTCAGTACAAAAAGATTCTAATAGTTCTTTAAACTGCCCTTGAACCGAAACATCATCTGGTACTTCAATAATAGATACACTATCTAATAATTGTTGGACTACAGTTCTCCAGTTGTTTTGTCTCATAGTTAATGGCATAAAGTTTAACTCGTCCATACATCTTCTTTGAAACTTAGTTTGGTTTTGTAACTCATCTGTGGTAAGTTCTATTCGGTGACCCTCTACATCTAAAAACCAAATCGGAGGTGTAGAGTCTTGTTTTTGTAGATTACTAAATTGTGGTAAGCCCCCAGAAGAACCAACCCCGTATTCGCATGTTCGACAAACGGCAGCATTACAATGAGAAGCGATAGGTTGATCGTTACACTTATATTGATAATCTCTATTACTTAACGACTTAATAACAGTCAATACGTCCGCAGCACCAAGAGGTGGTTTCATATATTGAAAATTCTTTTCTTCTAACTTCTTCTCCCAGTCGTCTGAAAACTTCTTTCGTAAAAACACACCAACATCAAATAGACCATTATTCCTAGTTCCTTCAGGAAAGCCCATACTACAAAGTATTTTTAAACATGGTGGTGCACCCTCTAAATCTTTATCTGCGTTATCTGCTGATATAATCTTTAGGCTTTCTAATTGTTTCTTACTTATTACTTTGGTTTTTGCATACTTTAAAAATTCTTCTAAGTCTGTTATCGCTACCCCTTTATCATCGTGGGCATACCTAGTTGTACGTTTACCACCGAAGTATGGCATATTTAGAGTGCTACCTCTATCACCTTTTTCTAACAGAAGTTTAGTTTGCTTGGGGAATATCTCTGCAGTTGCATAACCCAGCACCGATGCAATATCTTTTAATTTATGTTGAACAATAGCACAGCTGACTGGCTCGGATAGAAACACATATACATGTGCCCCTCCTGATTTAGACCGTGCTACCACAAAAGGAAGTTCATTAGTTTGTATTAACTTAGTTACTAAATCACCGTGGTTTAGAGGATATTGATCAATATCAATAGCACCCCAAGTACAAGTATTGTTTTCAGTAATCGGTATAATACCTAATGAATTTTTTCCTTCTAAATGATTTTTCCAAAGTTCTTGTAACCGTAAGTCATCAATATCTTCTGATATGATACGGTATCTTCCCTTTTCTTTTCCTATACCGTTACCCTCTTCTGAAACAAAAGAGCCATAAGCCTTTCGTAAACCTGAGAATAACTGTGCGAATTCCTTTGCTATCATAATAAAACAGGGGCAGTTTTCACTGCCCCTTAATACCTAGAACGGTACTGTGTCGTCAGAGACTGGGCTTGATACCCCCTCTTGATCAGGTTGCTTTACCTTTACATCTCCTGACCTTATTCCTTTTAAGAAGTTACTTGCTTCAATAAGAAAAGGCTTACTACTTACAGCCTTATCTAAACCAATAGACCAACCGTACCAAGAACCTTGGTCGTTTTGCTCACCAATAGTCTTTACTAGATAACGGAACATAAACATTGGGGCTTCTACTAATTCGCCTTTACTGTTTTGAACTTTGCGTTGCTTCATCTGACTAATCCATTTTCTAGATTTACTAAGCTGGGATGAAGTCATAGTAAGAACGGCTTGTTGCCATTCGGTTTCGTCTTGGTTAGTAATCATAACATAGAAGTGAGCAGTCTCCTCGATATAGTTACCGTTGTCTAAAACAAATTTGTTCTTATCTGTTTTAGTACACTGGCTTAATATCTCTCTGCTATGGTCAGGATTAACTAATCCTCCACCACTATTATCACGAGACTTCCACTCTATATACTTCTTTTGATAATAACAAGGAACAACAATTAACCCCTGATCGCCATCGGTACATTCTGAGGTAACAGTATTATAAATATGACCTTGCTCCGATCCTTTTACATACTTGCCATCGTTTTTGTTAAGTTGAGGACTACCTGATTGTATAATCCTTATAAAGGGAACAGAATAATCGTCAGTAGTCGTTTCTTCTAATCCTGTGCCTACGTTTAATATGTCGTCATCTACTACCATAATAGCTGACTCTTCTTTTTTTACAACTGCTTGTGCCATTTTTTCCTCCTATGACTTTGAAATTTTAGTTGTGAAACCACTATACAAACCAAATAGATTAACAGGAATATCCGTTCCCTTTTCCATTTGTTCTCTAGCGAATGATTTTAAAGTGGCATGGTGAACACCCTCTTTAGTAGTATAACTTTGCCCCATACTATCTAAAGCGGACATGACTTCTACATACTTATTGTCACCTCTGCCAAACTGTGAAACAACTTCACGCTTTATGAGTTCTCCGAAACCATTTTGTTCTAGCCAAGAGTGTGCTTCGTTTGCTCGGTCTTTTGAGATATGAGCCGTAACAAAAGGCTCAACCTTTATTTTAGTTCCGTCTTTTAATTCAAAACTAGATAAACCAACCTCTGCTAAAAGATCAGGTATTTCTTGTTCTGCAATCTGTCTTATTCTAAACTTATAGTCTTTAATAGACTCCTCGAAGCCTTTTACTTCATTTTGTTTATGAATAAGTTCGTTAGCCAATTTAGACAACTGATTTAACTCATCAGTTGTAGCCTTGACATTTAAGGTGTTTAAGCCCTCACCACTGAGGATATCGTCAAGATTTTCCATCATACTCTCCAAAGTATTTTAGGTTAATATTAATGGGAAGATATAGTGCTTCTTGTCTATCCCACTTTAGCATTTTAAACTTCCCATCGTTTACATGAGAAGCTATACTGCAAGCTATACCAATAGCTGCAGGATCTCCCATGAGCAACAAGTAGTCGTCATCAGAGAACTCATTTAAGCCTTCTCGCAACCGTGCAACGGTTGGAGCCGAACTAAATACAATTTGTCTGTTGGAAGGCAGTAATGTTCTTATTCTGCCAAATCGTGTAGCCCCAGAAATGTTCTTAGTACCGAAATCCTGAACCACATATACCGTAGCATTTTGTTCCATTCTACTTTCTCCAGTTATATTTAAATTACCTTACTATATTATTACTTAAATATATATAAGTATTTACTGGTAGCCTAATGTAATTTTAAAAAGATTTTGATTTTTATTTTTTATAAAAGCTCGTCATAATCTCATAATATCATAAGATGTGTGTTAAGTCCTTGTTTTTACTGAACAATGGCTCTATGAGATTTGTGTTTACAATATGATAGATAAAGGGTCGTAAGCAACTTTTTTTCATAATATTTATATATCTCACTAGATATTAGTATAGTATAGTAAATTTTAGAAAGAAAGAAGGAGAGAAATTTGTTTAAATTTAAAACTAAACCGTACAAGCATCAACTAGATGCTTTAACCGTTTCCTGCGAAAAACAAGAATACGCATTGTTAATGGATATGGGAACAGGTAAATCTAAAGTATTAATAGATACTATCGCTTACCTTTATGATAAAGGTGAAATTAATTCAGCTTTGATTCTTGCACCAAAAGGTGTTTATAAAAACTGGGTGGGTCAAGAAATACCAACACACTTACCAGAGCATATAGAGCATAAGATAGCTTATTGGTCTTCGCCCTTAACACAGAAGATAAAAAATGAGATAAAAAGTATTTGGGATCCAGAGTGGGATCTTCATATATTTGTAATGAATATTGAAGCGTTGTCAAGTGGTAAGGCTTTAGACGTAGCTAAGAAGTTTTTGTCAAGGCATAAGAATGGTCTTGGTACTGGAACTTTATTAGCTATAGACGAATCAACAGTTATAAAAAACCCTAAAGCAAAAAGAACTAAAAGTGCAATAGATTTAGCAAAGATGGCTAAGTACAAAAGAATATTAACAGGATCACCAATAACAAAATCACCTTTAGACCTATACTCACAGTTTGCTTTCCTTGGGGAATTTTTACTTGGCTTTAAATCATATTACTCTTTTTGTTCTCGTTTTGCAGATATGATTCGTAGGTCTGCAGGTACACATCAATATAATCAAATACTTGGCTTTAGGAACTTAGATGAACTTACTGACCTTATAAAACCTAATTCGTTTAGAGTTACTAAAGAGCAATGTTTAGACTTACCAGAAAAGGTATATACAAAAAGAAGTATCGAACTAACTTCTGAGCAGAAAAAAGTTTATGACGAAATGAAAAAGAATGCTGTAACTATACTAGACGATATGGAACAAGTTACTGCTAACGCTGTTATAACTCAGCTATTACGACTACATCAAATAAGTTGTGGGTTTTTAAATACGGATAGTGGAGCTAGTGTTGAGCTAACAAACAACAGATTAAGCGAACTGATGGGTATACTAGAAGAAGTAAATGGAAAAGCAATTATATGGGCTAACTATAGGCACGATATATTAGCTATACAGTCTGCACTTAAAAAAGAATATGGTGATAAATCAACTGCATCATACTTTGGTGATACTGCTGGAGAGGATCGACAAAAGATTGTTGAGTCTTTTCAAAACAACGACGATCTTAGGTTTTTTATCGGTCAACCAAAAACTGGTGGTTATGGTCTGACCTTAACTGCTGCAAATACAGTAATTTATTATAGTAATAGTTATGATCTTGAGGTAAGGTTGCAATCAGAAGATCGTGCACACAGAATAGGTCAAGAACAAAAAGTTACTTATATTGACTTAGTTGCAGAAAAAACAGTTGATGAAGTTATAGTAAAAGCACTTAGGCAAAAAATTAATATAGCTACACAAGTTTTAGGAGAAGATTGGAAAAAATGGCTGATATAATAAAAACATTTAAAGACTTGAGAAGAGAGAACGAACTAACTCAAAAACAAGTTTCTGAAAACACTGGTGTTAGTGTTATTACAGTTTATACTTGGGAAGCAGGACAAAGGCAACCAACCCTTGATAACTTTGAAAAAGTTTTAAATAATATGGGGTATGAGTTAAGTATAAAACCCTTGGAGGTAGCTCAGTGAACATAGATAGATTAAGAGTAGAGATAGAAAAAGACGAAGGCTGTAGGTACGAAGTCTATTTAGACCATCTTGGGCTACCAACTTTTGGAATTGGACATCTTGTAACAGAGTGGGATGACGAATATGGAAAACCTGTTGGTACTGAAGTTTCTGAAGCTAGAGTCAATAATTGTTTTCAAACCGATGTTCATGGCACAATAGACGAGTGTAAAAAATTATACGATAATTTCGATAAGATACCAGAAGAAGCACAGTTGATTTTATGTAACATGATGTTTAATATGGGCAGACCTCGTCTTTCTAAATTTAAGAATATGAATAAAGCTATTGCCGAAGAAGATTGGTTTGAAGCAGCAATTCAAATGGAAGATAGCCGTTGGTATAAACAAGTAACCAATAGAGCTGAGCGACTCATAAAAAGAATGGAAGACTTAGGTGTAAAAGAACAAGTTGCTACTTAGTTAACCCTTTTTGTTTTTCATATGTCCTCAAGCCACCCAATCCGAGCTTTCCCATCAAAACTGTCATAAGTGAGCCCATGTCAAAAGTTGGAAGTTCTGGTATTTCTACTGCTAAATATGCACACACAAACATGGTAACAGGTGCTAGGACAAAATGCCAACATAGGGCAATGCCGCATGTCCAACCAACAAAGGGTCTCCAGCCGCTTACAAAAATTGATCTATGCTTTGCTTCTGTTTGGTTTATAGCTAGTTGACCTTTAGCTAATTCTTGTGCATGATTCTCTGCCATCGTTGCCACTTCATGTGCCAACTTGTTCTTCATGTCTTTATCTTCTATAAACTTACCAAGTAAATTACTTACTGGTCCTATCAGAGCTGTTAACATTGCTGTCTCCTTTATGTTCGTGACCCATCCATATACCAAAGATACCTGTCATTACACCCATAACCACAGATACAAACGCAGATTGACTAGCTGTTGGTGCGTCTAAATCCATAAACCATTCGGCACATCTCCAGGACATTATCGTACTAGCAAGCATCATACATCTTGGTAAAATTTTCCATCTTAAAAAGGTTTCAAAATTCATTGTATTAAAATCTCATTTAATCCAAAGCCTTCCAATAAGACTAAAGTAAAGAACAGCAAAAGAATACCACCTGCTATCAACTTACCACTAAAATTAGTGGAGCCAATCTTAATAGCAAC
>Ga0181405_1000344_pt1 | contig 16390 bp, 31 predicted proteins | sample 28SPOviralmetaG_FD_130134 | JGI IMG/M metagenome (GOLD analysis project Ga0181405, IMG submission 130134) | Marine viral communities from the oligotrophic San Pedro Time Series (SPOT) site, San Pedro Channel, CA, USA - 28 SPOT_SRF_2011-11-29 | ecosystem: Environmental > Aquatic > Marine > Strait...
TCCGTCTTCTAGATCTAAATTATCTGCATCTATAGTTAATGGATAATCGTATAGAGAGTAGAGTTTTTTGTTATTTATACTATAGAAATGAGACTCTATAAAATTGGTTTCAAAATCAAACGTTCTATTTACTTCAAAATTATCAATAAGCTTCATATCAGAAGAAGAGTATGTCTCATTCTCTGGTATGGTATTTAATTTTGTATCTAATATTTGATATGTAACTTTAGCCATATTTGTTTATTACATCTTTATTAATCTATACGATAGTTTGTCGTCTGAATCTAAACTAAAGTTAACTCTTTGTTTGATAGGAGTACTATTAAGACCTTCTAATTTAATACTTCCATCATATTCTGCAGTTGGGAATAGTCGTTCAAGATCTTCTATTAATGCTTTTACTTTCTTATTATCCCTCTTATTATCTAACCTTCTTCTCTTTTTTCTTCTTCTAGCTCTAGAGCTCCAATTAATTATAGAGTTCATTCTTTTTTGATCCTCTACAGAAACGTAATTTGCAATCTCCTGTACTTTTTCATCTCTTCTAGCTTTAGCTTCAGCATCGGCTGCTTGTTGGTTTGCTTCTTCTGCTGCATCGTTAGATGCTTCCATTGCTTGGTCAACAGATTGCTGTGCTTCAAGAGCAGCGTTTTGAGCATTTGCTGCTGCTAATTGAGCTCTTAAAGCTGCTAGTTGTTCTGCACTTGAGAAGTCTAATTCATCTCCTCCTGCTAATTGAAGTTCAAGTTCTAAGATTTGTCTATTAGAATCTAGTAATTGTCCTCTTAAAGATGCTATTTCATCTAGTAGAGGTTGTATGGCGTCTAATTGATTGTCTACAGCATAAAGTTCTGAGCTTCTTTCTACTAAATATTGGTGGCTTTGATTTGGACCTTCTATAGCCATCTGGGCATAGAATTTTTCATATAGTCTAAATAACTCTTCAATAGTGTCAGTATCTACTATAGGTTCAGGCTGTTTAAAAATCTTAAACTGTCTGTCTATAACATCTGAGTATTCCTCAGAATTAAATACTGTCTTTGTTATCTTTACTGTCTTACCCATTTCTTACTACCTTGAAAGTTTGATCTGTATCTACAATCGAAGTAGAACCATCAATCTCAGTCTTAATTAATAATCTATAGTATCTTTCTGGCTGTAATCCGTCCATATAAATGTCAAAATAGTTAGAAGTATTATCAGCGCTAATCTTTGTATATGTAGTATCAAAATCAAATACCATTTCTTCAGTATTCTCATCTCTTAATCCCCAGTAAGAAGCTGTAGGTAGAGTATAGTTAACTGTGTATGCTGAAGATGTGGTAAACGTTCTTGTTGGATATTTAGGTCTAGAATGTATTCTAAATCTCTGTTTACCTTCGTCTGTATAATTTCCTTTGTTGTTCTTTATACTCACTACTACTTCTGGGTCTGTTATTTCAGTAAGGGAGCTTGAATGAGTGTAATCGTCCCATTTTATATCTAAACTAGGAGGATAGATAGTATTGGTATCATTACCGTAATACTTTAATCTAACTGAAGCTGAAAGGTTATTTTCAAGGTTGTTAGGTAGTTTAACTACAAAACCGTTATTAGCTATACTTCCACTATAATGTTTAAGTACAGCGTTTGAGATGTTTACATTAAGATCAAGGTCTGAGTTTTTATTAAAGGTTTGGGTACCTTCTAGTGAACCATCTGCAGAAGCTGTATACCATGTTCCACCTCCCATAACATCTGATTTAAAAGAAGCAGTTATATATGTTGCAAAGCTGCCAGTCTTCCAGTGATCTGCTGCACCAGCATTTCTATAGTTCCAGCTACATCCTGTTTTATTTGTAGGTGTATCTCCAAACTTACCTGTTCCTTCATCCCATGATTCAGCTAAAGGATAACAGTTCATATTAAACTCTATAGGAAGTTCGTTAGCGTAACTAAGATACATATGTAAATCTGTTCTAACAGTTCCTCCACCAGCTTTATTATTGATTACATCCTGTAGTTCGGCTGTATCAAACTGTATTAAGGTTCTTAAGGTATTACCACCAGCTGATGTGTGATAGCCTCCAACCTCTAGTAGTTCATCTCTACCGTTATTAGCTAATTGCTTTTCAGTATAGATGAATGAATCTTTTGAACTAAATAATTTATATATTGCCATCTTATAATGTTGTTACTCTTCCTTGTATATCTTTATTAGGAAATTTTACTTCAAATATCATAGGGTCTAAAGAAGGGTATACTATATTACTTTTAGTAGCACCTTCTATATCATAATCAAACTCAGAATAATCTCCTCCTACTTTAGTACTTAGCTTTACACTCTGTACTGTTTGAACTCCTTTTACTCTATCTAATAAGGTATAAACTCTTGATAAATTTATAGGTTGGTTGATTGTCCACTTATCTATACTAAAGTATTCTTTCATTTGATTAGTAGCGTTTAATATTACGTCTCTGGAATTATATCCAGGGAGTGTAATGATATCAAATTTAATACCTATATTAATTACAAAAGCATCTTTAATAGTAAGACCATCTGTTATCATCATAAATTGAGATAAGTAAGTCTTTAGGTTACTCTTAAGGTCGTTAGTAGTTTGTATTACATGTTTATTATTATCATAAGAAAGAACGTATAGACTAACACCTGAGGGGTTACTATAGTTACTGTTTGCAGGTTTTATTTCGTCTTCCTTACTTACAAATGCTTTTGCTATTGATCCTAATGTAGCAGGTAAGGTCATTGCTCTAAAAGCAAAATCCTGTTTTGTAACTATTCTACCTTGTTCAGCAAATGCTCTTAATGCATTTTCTCTAACTTCATCTGGTGTATCTCCGTCTTTTCCCCCTGTAGCTGCCTTTGGGTTATTAACAGCTAAGGTACTTTGATATGCTGTATTAGTAGCTGCTGATGCTACACTCTTTAACGTTATAATAGTATTGGCTTCTACGTTAGAGGCTATACCTCCTCCTTTAAGGTACCGTATAGTTAATGCAGTATTAGATGGAGCATTACCGTATGTTTCTGAGAATAAGAAGTTAGAAGGATCAAACGCGTAATCTGTTCTTCTTGTACCGGTATTGGTTCCAGAGCCTACATTTGTAGGGTTAGGTAAAAATGCTTCATCGGAAGTAGATGACATTCCTGCTCCAAACTGTACTTGAAGCTTACCGGTAGAGGTAAACCTAGTAACAAATCTATTAGGTGTTTCTACTAAAGAAAGCAGATGAGGTACTTTATTTTTGTTAGAGCCGTTGTTAACTGTCTCTACATAAACTGTGTCTTGTCCTAGGAAAGGTACTTCGTACCATACATTACCATCTCCATCTACTATATCTAGAATACCTATAATATCTTCATCATCTATATCTATAGTTAAAAACTTAGTAGAAGCTCCAATAGTTTCTACTTTACTAACTATTTCACCTGCTCTTGCAGTTACAGTCTTGGTTAAAAGGTATTCTGATGGGTTATTATTAGCGATAGAGTAGATACTAACGTTTGTAGGGTCGTAAGAACTAGAAAAGTTAAAATCTATCTTCCTGTCTAACCTAAAGTCTATATCTCCTGAAGCTACTACTGCATTATTAGCAATAGTTAAGGCTTGTTCCCAGTTAGGTAAAAAATCTGAACCGGTTGCTGCTACTCTTTGAGAGAATTCTACTTCTACAGATGACGCTGAAGTTACTCTAGGTCTATATCCCATCTGGTATGCCATAGCATATAGATTACCAGGATCTTGTGCGTACTGTAGTAGTGTTTCTTGAAGTTGGCTGTCTTGATAGAAAGAGAGTATATCCCCTACATAAGCGGCCATCTCCATAAACATCATACCAGGTGAAGTTGGAGAAAAATCGTTATACGTATCAGGATAATAATTCTTAGTAAACTCTACTAACTGGTTTCTCAGACTGGTAAAGTTCTTATCCGTATACTTTATTGTTACATTTTGAGCCATTATTCAAAATTAATAGTTAATTCATCTTCAGTTTGTGTACCTTTAATGCGGTAGTCTAATCTGAAAGATATTAGGTTATTGTCTTCTTGTCTATCTATACCCATATTCATTACTTCTAAATTAGGGAAGTAGACCCTTAAAGCCTCGTTTAATATAAGCTCTACTTGATCTGTTGTATTTCTATTTATACTTTCAAAAAGAAGGTTTCTGATACCTGAACCAAATGTTGGGTTCATATACCTTTCTCCTTGACCGGTCAGTATAAAGTTAATTAAGTTTGACTTTATAGCTTCCTTAGTTTCATAGGTTGAATTGAATACAGCTTTACCAGAAAAAGGTAGAGCTACCCCTACTGCTTTTCTAGGTTCTAAATCAATTGGTTCTATTCTTTTAGCTTCAAATGCCATTTTATGCTAAACTTGCTTTTTGTTTATCTTTTTCTTCGGAAGCTTTTAATACAGCTCCTGCTTTTTTTACAAACTCTAAATTAGAGATATCAAGACCTGGTTGTTGACCTGCTCCTCTACCCATTTGAGTAGCCATAGTGGATGCCATATTAGGCATTCCTGTTACCATGTCAGAAGTACCGGAGAATACATTCTTATATTCTTCGTTAGTCATATTGTTTTTAGTCATCTCTAACATCTGTTCAATAGAAGTTTTACCAGCTACCGGATTCGTTTTAGTCGGTGTTGGTACTTCTACATTTACTTGCTTATGCTCCACTACTGGTGCACTTGCGTGTTTTACTGCTTCGTTAAGGATATCCTGTAACTCTTCCTTAACAGCAGATCTAACCTCTTCGCGTATAATTTTACGTAATTGATTTAGTTTCATATTAATAAATAGTTAAGTTATGGAAGTTGATTGTTAATTCTAAATTTTATTTCATCTATTAGTATTCTAGTAGACGAACTGAATGATGAAGGTCCTCTCATTAATACAACTCCGCTTTCATTTTCAACCTGTGCAAATCTTCTTTTTGCAAAGTTTGGTGAATTAGGATCTTCAACAATTTTTATTGTATAGTTCTTATATGAAAATACATTATTATCTGAGTCGCTATTTTTAGCTAATGCAAGATTAGAGGGCAAATTATCTATAGAAGATAATATTCTATTTCTATCTTCTTCATTCATTTGTTCTACACAAGCGGATAGTTTAATGTCTATGCTCTGTAATTTAGCTAATAAGGGGTCTATCTTACTAAATGTAAGGTCGGCTAATGTTCTTATAGCTTGTACATCACTAGATAAATTTTCTACTATCATACATGATATTCTTAATAGATCAGCATATCTATTCTGTATCCCAATAGGTATAGAAAAGATAACACCAATTGGACCAGGTCCACCTATAGTAGTAGGAATTGGTATAGTCTGTAAGATAGTTACTACAACTCTAGCAGACTCTATTGGGGGTTCCATTTGATCTGCTACCTTTTTTACTGGTTCTATTTTCTTTTTGAGTCCTAGTATCATGTTAATAAGAGTATCTCTAATCTTTAAGATTCTTTCAATCTCTTCCACTGGAGGGCATGTCTGCCCAAGTAGCTCTTCTCTGATTTTGTTTACTTCTTCATTAACCTTGTTTATCACAAATGCTTCTGCTTTCGCAAGGAGTTTTGCAATAAAGGCGGATAATTCGGAAGGTGGGACTCTACAAGGCATTATTCAACAAATATTTTTTTAGACTTTAAAAGACTAGCTCCTTTTGGGTTCAAGTGATTTCTTTTTTGCTTTAATACATCGGCAACTGTTAATCCTTCTTTATTGACGACTGGTAATGCGTCACCTTTAATTGTTTTAGCTGTTCCAATAGCTGACGCTAGAGATATCATTTGGTCTAAAACATCTATTAAGAATTGTTCCATTCTATGTCCTAATACCATTGGCTGTTTTGCTGCACCTTCGTTTATTCTTGCTTTGCTTCCTAAATACATTTTGTCAGCATCTAGACATAAGTAATCTGTACTGTCTATGTTTATAGAAGTTCCATTTATACCTACTGATTCAGCACTTGAGATTAACACGTCGCTTAGTTTAGAGTTTATAGTTATTCGATTACTATTAAAAAGTAACTGAGCTCCTCTATAGCTAGATGGTAAATCTGGTATAGAATCATACGAATCTCTTTTATCGTTAGATAGGGTTAATGGAATAGTGTGATCAGATGTTAGGTATATTGAAGTTGGATCTTCGTCTATATTTTCAAACAACGGAGAAAAGCCTTCTTGTGTTTCTGCTTGTCCGTTACTTAAAATTATTATAGGTTTATTTCTACTACCGCCCTCAGACCAGGGACCTTGACCTCCTCCAGATAACCTTATAGACTGTCCTAGTCTACCTTCTATAGTAGTGTCACCAGGTAGAAGTTGTAACGGGGCGAGTGTTCCTTCTTCGTCTATACCTTCTCCAAGATCAACATCTGGGCTGTCAGTCTTAACGGGGTAAGCACCGTGATGTGGGTTATTCCATATAGAGACAACTGTAGAGTAGTACATTCTACCTGTTGGTGCTCCATCATCTATGTTTTGATCGGGGCCTTTAGTAAGTATGACTACTTCATTTTTTAAAGGAACAGTTCTTATGTTTATATCTAAAGGGTAAGCTACCCCATCAGAAGTTTCAGTGCCTGTTTCAGAGGTGTCGTTATTAACAGTTAGTAGTCTATACTTTATAGCGCCCATAGCAGATGGACCTCCGTAGTTAAGGAACTCCGGGTGATTACCGTCTAGTATAACATCTATAACTCTAGCAGGTACTGAACTCTGTCTATCTGTTATAGGTGTGTTTTTAACGCCTGCTGGTAAGCTTGATCTAAAGTTATAATCTTGAAACATATTACTCTTCGTCTTCTATTTCGTCGGATTTATTACTAATCTCTTCTTTTACCTCTTCTGATTCTTCTAATAAATCAGCAAGTTCTGAAAGGTCAAACATTTCACCGTCTCCACCTTTAGCTGATATGGCTTCTAACCTCTGTATTACTTGAGCTAGTTTAATAAGGTGTTCATCATTTTTAACACCGATTTCCATATATTCTTTAATCATAGGTACTATCAAAGTAGCATCACCAATGTTTTCAATAAGAGGTTTTAGTTCACCGATTAAAGCTTTTACTTGAGACTTAGTCTCTTTAGAGTTGTCGTAAATTTCCCCGAATAGATCAGATAGAGATTTTCCTTTAAATATTTCTTTACTACTATCCATAATAGGTCTTTTACTTATAAATAGATTTAAAGTGCCTTTGTGCGAATAAGACCTTGTTTATAGTATTCGTTATATATTAAATAGTACTCTTCTTTAAGTCTATTTACTACTTTAGTAAGGTGAGGAGTTTCACAATCAGTCATTTCTCTAATATAAATGTAAAGAGCTTTCTTTTTAAATATATCTAAGTCTTGTCTGGTTTTAAATATAGTAAGTATAGCGTCTGCTATCTTCCTTTCACTATCCTTAGGGAATACCTCTTCTAATTCTTGATACATTTCATCTACATAGAAATCTAAAAACTGGCCTAGTGTAATAGAACCTTCTTCATCAACATCGAACTTAGATTCGTAACCATCATACATTTCATCAAATGTACCTATCTTTTTAAGGTTCTTGTAGTTTTTATTATTATAGTTGATTAACCATCTTTTAACTATAGTTCCAAAATAAGAGTAGGCTTTAGCTCCATTATTAGCGTCGAACTTCATAATCTTCTCTTCTAACAACATGGATACTATTTCATGCTTTAGATCTTCTATTTTATCTACATCTGTGTAGTAGAATTTAAAAGTGTGTATAATGTTCTCTGCTAGCTTATAAAAAGGGTAGTAGATGTGTTCGGTAAAGATAGCGTTTCTATATTCGTTATCTTCTGAGGTATTGTATTTGTTTATATAAGCTTCTGTCTCGGATGTGAAATAGTTAGCTTTGCTTTTCTTTCTTGCCATAATTCTCGGGGAGCATGTATCGGTCTAGCTCTTTTTGTACTAGTTTCATTTGTTCAAAAAAATAACCGACCTCATCATCCGATTGAAAGACCCCTCTTTCATCAAGCTTGTTAAGGTGCTTTTTAGAATCTCCTATTAAATTAGAGATATTTTGAAGATATTGTGTTTGATCTAAGGTAACATCCTCGTAGTTCTCTACTTTTAACAGTAGGTTTCTTATAATATAAGATAAAATAAGTATAATTCCAACTAATATTCCGGAAATTATGTATAGTATAGTGGGATTAATGTCCATTTATAGGTTTTTTAACATATTTGTAAGTCCTTCCGAGGAGTTAACACGTTTTCCTGTGGAAGATTTAGTTTTCTGTGCTTTTGGAGTGGTAGAACCACCATTAGTTAGCCATTTATCGTACTCTACCTTAGAAGCTAAGAAGTCTGCTGAGTGTAGTATGTTAACTATTGATGTTTTCATCCTGGCATTAGGTTGATTACTGAAAAAGTAAGGTTTGTTAGCGTCGGAGAACACACCATCATGTAGTTTTATAGCTAAATATTCATTTTTAGTGGTTTTTATACCATATTCCTGTAAAGTAAATAAAGATCTGTCTGGGACTAGCATAAAATCAAGTTCTCCATTAGGAGTATACATTTCATGTAGTTTATCTTGTCTCCATTTATCAGTCTGAGGTATATATGAGGCATTATCTTTATCACCTATCTTACCTAAGTCATGGAAAATAGCAGAAAAGACCAACTCCTCTTCAGTAAAATCAATAATTCCACCCATTTCCTTATAGAGTTTCATCTGTTTGATAGAGTATTCAACTACTCTATTGACATGATCCACATATCCTCCAGCAAAAGCATTATGGTACCAAGATTTACCACTAGCAGGTGCCATAACATAGGTACCCTCAAGATCGTTTAACATAGATTTAATAGATTCACCTCGATCACCAATGTAGTGATCAATAATCTTTAAATGTTTTTCATAGTTCTTGGCAATTTGTTCTGCTGTCAATGACATATAGTATAACTTTTTAATAATTAATTAATATTATCATATATAATTAATATCTATATATAAAAATATAATAAAATATAAATAAATAATAATTTATCTATTATATATTATTGAAGATAATAAAAATATGGCAGAAAGGCAACTATTTTCTAAAATATTTCTTCTTTTCTTCATTTACCCACTTAGACTGACTAGGATATCTTACAAAATACACTTTTACATCGGCTTGATAGCGATATTTTGTGAAAAATACTGACTTTTCCGACATAAACCTAAATTCTGAGAAGTACCAATGACCTTTATTACCTTTTGCTCGGTGAGGATACGGTGCTTTATACACCAAAACGTCGGCTTGGTTGGGATAATTTACCTCACAAACCGTAACATCGGCTTGAAAAGCATGATCTACTATGTATAACCTCTGTCCATATGCATTAAATGCAAAAAGGAGGGAAAGGAGGGTGATTATTCGTTTCATATATTCGATTTAGCGTAGCCGCCGCGCGAAACGCGCGCAAGTTGCCCCGCGATTTAGTCTTCTTTAGGGTTATAACGTTGACCAAGTCTTTCGATAACGGCTTTAGCCTCATCTACGGTTACTCGGAAGAACTCTCTATTCTTATTTACCCTATATGAGTCAAGGTATCCGTGTACCTCTTGCTCTAAGTCGTGACCATTGTAGCAAGGGTAAGCGTATTCTACTAAGAAGTCTTGAGCAACACCAGTAGCGGCATTGATTTGCTTGGCTCTCTTATCAGGTATGTTCTTTGTAAAACCTATCTTACATAAACCAGGCATTGTCTCATTAGTAAGTACATATACGTATTGTTTATCAGAATTAGGCTTATATTGTAGCGTTCTGGATCTTTTTGTATAGTACGTTACTGATTCCCAACCCTCTTCTGCAGAGTACTGCGTACTAAGACTGGGAGTTAAGGTAAAGTAAGCGGGATCGGCTCCGGTGAAATCATCAGAGACTTTGATAAACTGTTGAGCTTCTTCTATTGATATTCTTTTTAAACCCATATAACCTTTATTTACTATAAAGATAAGAAAAATAAGTCAGGGAGGCAACTATTTAATAAGGTTTTTCGCCTCTTCTAATACTAACATTTGTATATATTCTACTATTCTTTGACATTTCTCATATTGTTCTATGGATTCAAAGTAGTTTAGTAGTTCACTTAATGCTTCTCCCACTTGTTTCTTTTCAAATGAATCACCTATCTTGTATATATTCTCTATAGAGTTAAGTTTTATACGTAGTAGGTACTTATAGAGTTTATTATAGTACTTGTACTTTATAGTAGGTTCTACTCTTTTGAACTCTTTAGGATAGTTCTTTAAGTACATAAGGCACATTAACTGATAATTCTCAAGACCCCTCATAACCATATTCATAAGAACGAATGGATTTTTGAGAGCTTCCATTTCTCCGTGTTCTTTGTATACCTCTTCATCTCCTTGTTCAAAGATTGAAAATAATGTATGTGGATCTAATTTATTCATCTATTATAAATAGTATAACATAAGATAGGAAGAAAAAAACCTATATACAAAAAATTTGCCAAAAAATTTCCCCGTGTTTTCTTGCTTTTCTGCCTAAAAGTTCTTATATTAATAGTATAATAAGAGTTCAATATATGTCTAGACTGGAAGAAATAGTATATTCTGCCGAAGAGCACGGTAAGAGAACAGCTTTACTTCAAAGAGTGGGGGAGATAAGAGAGGCTAATCCCAGAATGACGTTAGATGACGTATATGATAAGGCTTATAGGGATGTTATGAACACATAGAGAGAGATGGAATGTGTTATATGTAGTAATAATATAAAGGATTTTGGCCATAACCCGGATCCTATTAACGAAGGTAGAGGAAGATGTTGTAATGATTGTAATATAAACTACGTTATACCGGCTAGATTGCTTAGTATGCGTGTAGTATATTAAATAATATATAAATATATATTACTATATAGCTAAAACTATAGGAATTATGCGAATAGGTATGGCAGAATCAGGCAGATTACCAACCCTTTAGGGAACTTTACTGTCAGTGTTATATCAAGGTGATGTCTAGCTTAGTTCACTTTTCACTCACCCTATCGGCAATGAACAGGAATGTAGTGAGTAGGCCTACAAAGCATAGAGCCTCTATAGGATGATTCATCATAGCTAATAGTCCTCTAAAGAAGAACTTAATAGCAGGTCCTACCATAAGAGCAAGTAGTATGAAGGCTATAATGCCTCCAGACCACATACCTATGTTAATAAGTCTATCTCTATTAAGCATATACCTCTCTTTGACGTTTAACAAAATAGATTAACTTATCCAGACAATACTCCATTGTACTGAGATCGTTATCACTCTTAGCCTGATCATATCTCTCTTGCCAGAAATTGATCTTAGGTTGATAACCGTTTGGGTACTTGTTTAACTTATTCATATAACCTTTATTTTAATTTAACTTAGTTACTCTCTCTTTTACTATGTAAATATACGAACGATAATGTTAAGAAGCAACTTCTTCTTTAACTATTTCCATCTTATATAATGGGAAGTTGTATGTAGTTCTCTGGGACATCATATCGTAAGTGTAAGCCTTAGCCGTAGTAGGACCCAAAGAGTCTATATTCATACCACTAAAGCTATTCCAGATACTATATGAGTAATCCTTACTACGTTTAGACCAATAGGCCTTTATATAGTATATATTAGGTTTACCTTTATAGCCTGTGCCATAGATAACCTTAAGTGTCTCATTGTCCTTTAGACCATATATGGCCTCCAATACGTTTTTACTTGCTTGTTTCTTCTCTGAATACGTCATAACCTTTATTAATATACCTTAATATAAGAAAAAAAACGGTAAGATCCAACTATTCTGTAAGATATTTTCCGCTATATAGAGAATTTTTTTTTAGGGGGTGGGGCAGGCCTGATGTTTTACCTTCTTATCCTATACATTACCTACGGTTTATTCTAGACAATCTATATATCTTTATATGAATCTATAAGTATATTTTTATATCTATATATACACTAGCTATTATTAATATGCTTTATGGTAAGATAGGTCTTCTATCCCTTTATCTGCCTTTGTATAGATGGTTCTCTCTTACTATCTAATGTAGATGGTATCTATGTATAGCCTCAGCCGTACACCCTCTTAGACATTATCTTTCCATATAAGCTCTTGGTCCCGGTAAACCTCCATAGGCACACCATTCATCCTCATTTAAGGTTTCTTCCTTAGTAGTAGCCGGATGAACGTTAGTGAAATCCGCGCGTGGCGACCTTCGGTCGAGAGAGAGAAACGCCCCCTCACTCGCCCTCAAAGCCTCTACATCAAACTCCCATCCCTTTAGCTTCTCTTCTATATCACTCCTATCATCCATCCAATGCCATTCCTTAGTTGAATTTATCATAACTTATTATTTAAATATTTCCATTGTACATAATCTTCTTTGTTGACCATATAACCCCAATGCAATAATGATTGTTGTATCCTTGGACTTATCTGCCAATCGTTCGTTTCATATATCCTACTATATATTCTTTTTCTCCATCTACCATTTATACCACAGAAGTCTTGCCATCGTCTAATCTGCCTATCGTCGTCTGGATGCCTTCTACCATTATAATACTTTAGGTACCACTCAAACCATCCATATGGGTCATCTTTATGCATCCAATTCATCTCTGTCCAATAGTCGTAATTCATACCACTTCTTATCTTGAATAGATTCATCTTAGGCTTATATTTGTTTCCTAAGTAGAGATGAGGAGATACACTTGATAACGTTTCTTCAAATAAAGATTGGTAATCATAATCACCTTCTAACTCTTCTACTCCAAAGTACGATCCTCCGAATGCTCCATTCTTTAGAATATCTGTTGGTGTTAAATAAGGATAAAATTCTAACTTACTCATATATTATTTAAAGTCTATATTCCAACTTATTGATATTCTCTTTTTATTCTTATCCTCATATGGAAAACTTCCATGCTTTAACCAAGACGGAAATGATACCATCAATCCTTCTTTTGGTTTTACATCTACTTGAGGTTGTAGTAATCCATTATCCGATTCAGGTAATAGCTTAGCTAAAATATCTATAGGCGATTGCATAATAAACTCTCCTCCTTTATCTTCATTAGAGGTAACATATAACACTCCTGAGAAGCCACTAGTAGTACTACTTGAATCTAAATGGTCATGTAACTCTTGATAAGCGCCTTCTCCTCCTATAGTCATCCAACAGTCTTCTATTACAAACTCTTGAGGTACAAAATCAGCTTCAGCTATATACCGTGAAGTATTATGAGCTATTAATTGTTCTAAGTAATCAGGAAAGAACTTTCTATCCTCATCACAGAATATATTAGTTTGTGTATTACATCTCCAATGGTTAGTAGTAAACAAATCAGAATTCTCTTTAATATATTTTTCTACATCCTTTTTTAATTTAGAATGTACTTTGTTATCGATTTGATTAAAGTATACCGGTGTTGCAAATAAATTATTAACCATCTATTTAGGTAATTTGTTTTTCTTATGCCAATCTTTATCATATTGATCAGCTATCATTCCTTTAAACTTTGTAGTAGACCATCCATGACTTCTATTTAGATAATGAATCTCTATTTTAAGATCATCACCTGTAAACGGTTCATTAATATAATCGCTTCCTAAGAACCTAATGTCAAATTCACCTATCTTAAGTAAGTCTAGTAGCTGTTCTTCGTAAGTATATCTAATTACATCATCTACATATTTAATACTTTCCAGCATCTCTTTTCTATCTCTAGAAGAAAGTAAAGGTCTCATTTTATAAGGCCTTTCTATAGAAGGATCTGTATGAAGTAAGACTATAAGGCAATCACATTCCTCTTTAGCTTCTTTAAACATCTTTATGTACCCTGGATGCATGATATCAAATGCTCCTGCTATAACTCCTTTTATCACTTAAACGTTCCGCTTTTTAATTCGTTTTTAAATTTAACAATCACATCATGATACTCACCCCACTTATCTCTATCTTGCTCATAATAAGATTGCTCACAACCTCTCTTGCATTCATCCTCTACTACTTCTAATATTTTAATAAATTGATCTTTTATCATACCCAATCAAAGACTCTACATATTAAATAAACTATACCCATCATTACTCCTGTCATAAAAACAAATTCAATAGCTTTATAAGTTTTTTCCATTCGTTCAGGACTTCTTCCTTGATTTGATCTGTATTGACGTACTTTCTTTTCTTTCCTTAAGTACTCTTTACCGTTGTTTGCAAAATGATTCATATCTTATATTTTTTCTTATACCTTTCTTCAAAACCACTACCTACCCCTAAGTCCAAAATCTCAGCTCCTATTGGGAGTAGTTTACTTTTAGGGCTTATAATTTTATCTGGGCAAGGTAGATCATTGAAGATCTTTATCCATACCTTACTCCCAAATTTCTTTTTATAGGCTACTACTATCGTCGGTCTGTTCAACGCCATCTATTTCTAATATTTTATAACTTTTTATCGTTCTATGTCTTGCGTATTGCTCTAATGACCAATCTATTCTGTCAGTTTCTATTTCTAACTCATACTCTTTTACAGAATCATAGTCCTTATCTGTATAGTCCCAGCCTAAACCTTCTGTTACTTTAATTTTGTATTTCTTAGTATTCTCCATTTTCTAATTTCCAATTATTAACTCTGATTGCTTTTTTCTTCTGCTTTCTCTTTATTACAGAAGGTTTTTCAAAGAACTTTCTATCTCGAATTTCTTTGATTAATTTAGTACTACGTACTTTCTGCTTAAACCTTTTAAGCGCTTTGTTGATGTTATCTCCTTTTTTTAATTTTACTATAAGCATATATTTAATTTAATTTTTTCTTTTGTTCTTTTAAAGCTATTTGTAACGTATCGTATTGATGAGCAATACTTTCAGTACCTATCAAAGTACCTTTCTTATTAATACAGAATAACTCAATAAACCGGTTTGTATATTTACTAGCTACATTTAAGTGATAAGCGTTTCTACAACTTTGAATTACTCGGAGGCCTTTCCAGAAGGCCTCGTTCTGTAATTCTTTACTATAGTTTAATTGAGCTTTCTTTTTCATTAAAATAAACTTAACTGACCAGATAAATTTTTACTATCTAACCTATAAGCACTAACTACTTTTCTAGTAGGTTGAAACTTATTAGTATCCCAGTCTAGTAACTCACCATCTTTAATACACAAAGCATGATTAGCAACCATTACTAAGAATGTCCCGATAGGATGAGATTGAACGAAACTTTTAATAGTTTTCTTTCTCCAAATCTCTTTTCCATGAAGCTTATACTTATTACAAACCTCATTCTTTTTTAGTCCGTAAATATCGAACTCTCTATTCCCAATAGAAATACCATCATCTTGAGCTTTAAGCATTGCTGATGTCATCACCAAACTATTCACTCCTTTCTTATCTTCTCTACCAAAAACTTTAGCACAAAATTCATGTGCTACTTTGTAACTAACCTCTGCTGCTGATGCGATTGAACGGACCACACAGTCATTTTTTTCATTTTTAGCAACGTCTGAGTTGCTGTTTGCGTAAACTTTACTAGCTGATAAATACATAACCTTTATTGTTTTTATTAATATAATATAAATATAAGAAAAATATTGCAGAATTCCAACTGACTAACTAAATATTTTCCAATTCTTTTCTTCATCGTAAGCAGCAATCTCATAAGGATGATTATCATATCTATATCCCATATCATAGTACCTCTTCATCCAACTAGGAGATTGTAAGTAGTGCTGATATTCATGAACTAATGTTTCAATAATATGTTTTCTACTTTTCATATTAGGCCAATAAACTACAATGCTATTGTCTAATCTATCATACTCAGCATGACATCCATCCTCTTCACCTTGAGCTTCAGGCTCTCCGCTATGACGAGCATAGATATTATAATGAGTTTCTACATAAGGAGTACATTCAGGAGTAAATTTAGAATACCCATAATGAGCTTCTATCTTAGGATAAACCTCTTCAATAACTTTTTTTACTTCTTGTAATGTCATAACCTTTATTATTTAATACTTAAATATAAGAAAAATATTCCGGAAAAGCAACTTCTTCTTAAAGTATTTTATTAATTCTATTTGTGAGAGTATTTAACCTTTTATGAGCTAAATTAGCTTCAATGTAGTTTTCATTATCTAATGCATCACAGAACTTCTCATTCCAATGCATATACTCACTCATTAATTTTTCTAGCAACATCTTTTATATGTTTACAATTCTTATGGGCAATATACCCCCAACAGTCACAGCTTAAATTTCCATGCTTATTATACTTCACAGTATAGGTTTTATTCGAAGAAGCACTTTCGTAAGTCCAAGTCTTTGGCTCTACAAATAACTCTTCAAAAGGTTTCTTTTCTATTACTATATCA
>Ga0181405_1000347_pt1 | contig 16325 bp, 29 predicted proteins | sample 28SPOviralmetaG_FD_130134 | JGI IMG/M metagenome (GOLD analysis project Ga0181405, IMG submission 130134) | Marine viral communities from the oligotrophic San Pedro Time Series (SPOT) site, San Pedro Channel, CA, USA - 28 SPOT_SRF_2011-11-29 | ecosystem: Environmental > Aquatic > Marine > Strait...
AGGTTGCAAAAAATTCACGATAATAAAATTGAAATTGAATTTATAGAGTAGGAGAGAGTATGAATAAGTTTGATGTGTTTCTAATAAATTTTGGTTATGTCTGTGGTTGTTATAAAACCTTAGAACAGGCTATAGAGATGGGACAGAAAACTGGTTTTGAGTTTGCTGTCTATGAAAATTTTCCTAATAAAATGGTATGGAGTAAATAATGAAAGGCAATTATAAAATGAATCAAATGGAAAGAATAGAGCATAGAAAAAAGATTGAGAAATATGCTAAGGATAATGTACAAGAATTACTAATGGGTAATGATTGGATAAAGAGTGGTGAGTACACACGAAGTAAAAAACTATCAGAAAATGTGAGTTGGTTTGAATTAGAGTGTATGCCATTGAATAAGTTTTTAGAAATTGCAGACTTGGTTACTGCCGAGTCACCAGGGACTTATACCATCAATGATTTAGTGAGAAAGTTGGCAAAATAATTTGCAAAACGGGGTTGACATGTTATCAAAACAATGTTAATATAAAGTATAAACAATAAAGAGAAAGAGAGAAAACTATGTTTAAAAACTTCACAACAAATAGAGATTATACCGGTCAGAATGTTGACTTGCTAATGGCGAGTGGATATGATGAGGGTGATACCTTTGCTGGGTTTCATCAAGGAAGAAAATTCTTTAATGTCAAAGGTACCGAGTTAAAAGGTATGAAGAAAGCGGCCACACTGATAATGGTCGTTGTAAAAGAAGATTCTGAGGGCAATAAGAAAAAATCCATGAGATACTTTCCTGTGTTTTCATATCAGGAGTTTCAAAGGGTAATATCAACTAACAAAAAGAAGGTTGCATAATGATAAGCGTGAATAATTTTGAATCAATGAAAAAACTAGGCATACCATTCGGTGCGGTAGAGAATACATTTAAACATTTTACAGACCCAGGTCATGGGTGGTTTAGGGTATCTAGACAACTATTAAAGAGAATGGATTTACTTGAAAAGATTTCCAGTTATTCCTATCAAAAGAATAAATGGGTCTATCTAGAGGAAGATTGTGATGCTACACTCTTCTTCAATCGTTATGAGGAGTTATTCGGCGAGAATGCTCGTAAGACAATACGAGTAATTCAGAATATTTCAGACAATCCGAGTTCCATTAGAAATTATTTTCAATATGGGGGTTGACATTGTTCTCAAAACAGTGTACAATATAATTTTAACAATGAAAAGAGAGAGAGAAAAAAATGAGTTTTAATTTTACATTATTTAGAAAAAACGACAAAGTTACGGAAAGACTTACGAATGAGGCCTACGATAAGATGGCTAAAAAGAATGTTGACAAGAATGGTGATTATGTCAAGTATAGTAAACTAGAGAATCAGTATGACGGTCTTACATGTATGTATGAGGGTCTTACAGAACTAGAAGATGGTTTGATTGACCTGATACAACTTGTAAAAGATAATAAATCAAAGGTCGCCAGAAAGTTATCTAAGGGCGAGTTCGATATCACCGAGAATGATAAGGATACATTATGTTATGATGTTCCAGATATCGGCACCTATATCAATCAATGGTTGAGTGGTTATAATGACACGATTCAAAGGGGTCATGATGATTTCTTTTTCAGTGATGAAGAACCAAAAAAAGAATTTGGTAATTATAATATTAGTAATCTTTAGAAAGGGAAATATCATGAATTATACAAGAACAATAAACATTGACGGGCCTGCTGGTAATGCGATAAATCTGATTGCCACCGCCAAGACTTTTGCAAAAGATTTAGGTTATACGAGTCGTGCCATTCGTGGGCTTGTGAATCAGATGTTAGAGTCGAATGATTACGACAGATTGGTACAAATCTTTTTATTCTATTTCGGCGATTATGTCACCCTCATTGACAGAGAAGGCGAAAGTAAAAATGATTTTTATATTAACAACACTTTTGAATAGGGGTATATATGATTGGGTATAAGATACAGAATGAGGAGACGGGTGAACTCCTCACGGCATGTGGTAGATGGTTCACCGACAACGATAGGAGCGTGCCACGCTTTCAGGAGTTCGTCACCGATTCGATTGAGAATTGCTGTGCGACACTCAAGGAGTTCACGCTTGGGAAGGGATACTACAATCTCATACAGGTGAGAATGAGAAACGCTGATACCAACACGACAGGAAAAGAGATAAGGATTTATTTCAATGGTGGTAAACCGAGGAGCATATACGAATAATGGAATATGTATTGACAATCATACTGACACTCGCACTACCTGGCATGGACGACAGAAAGATTACGATGTCCGTTCCGACAACTGATAAGGAGGAATGCATGTACATCGAGGAGTCGCTGGGTATCTCCCTATTTGCGCCAGGGGTATTTGCCAACATCGAATCGAGCTGCGAACTGAACCTCACGAACAACGAGAAACTCGGTGAACAGATATGATTTTTACGAAAAATTTTTATCATAAATAGTTGTATGAATGAGGTAATACAATTCGATGAATTTCGTAGAAGAAGGGCGAAACGAGAAATCGCCAGACATCTACAAGAGAGCCTGGGCGTCACATTAAGTGAATCGTCAATCAATTATTTGTTTGACCCAGAGCCATACAATGAGGATAAACCGTGTGACACAGAATAAGGAAAAGACACCCAAAATCATAGACCTCGAAGCTGCGAGGACCAATAAAGAAAAAGAGGTAACTTTTACACTCGAAGAGTTGGAGGATACACCGTTGAAGGATGGTGACGCCTATGAATTTGTATTTGAACTGGACGAAGATGCAACGAAAGATTCTGAAGAGAAATAAACTGTGTATCTTTATTGATAGATACGCTGACTATGTGAATGTAATCTATGAGTTCACGGACGGCACATCAAGGAAATTCGTGACCGACAATGAGCACGCCAATGAACTGTTGAAAGAACTACTCGAACAAGGATATAGACCATGCAACACGATAATGGATTGAACTGGAGAACACCAACCATAGAGGAGAGACCGCTCGGGCAATTCTCCGATAGAACCAAGAAAGAACTCGGTGGGCCGAAGGGATTAGAACCGACACGATACGGTGATTGGGAACGAAAGGGCATATGCTATGACTTCTAAGAAGGAACTCTGGTATCATCACTGCCACATAGAACAGGATATCATGGGAATGGAGAAGGGCAAGGAATGTAATTGGTGTGGATTGAAAGAACAGGATAATATGTATCCAGTCTATGAAGAGGATAATCGAACCAATGACTGATGATATCGGCTGGCCGCCAATGGGCATGATAGAGATTACGAATAAGGACACGGTGGTCTGTGAGAATGGTCACCCAAAGGTGTACATCAAGACGGATAGAACCGGCAAGGTCGTCTATTGTGGTTACTGTAACACAGGATTCAGGTATCAAGAGTAATGGGATATGAGGATATACAGAGAAGAATACAAGAGATATTGAACTTGGATAAGGGAAGAACGCTGCTTCGTAAGAATGAGAAAAAGGTGAAAAAGAAGTAGGTGGTGTATTCATTTGATTTGTCAATTCATCGAGAGAAACTTTTCACCAGCTCGAAGATTTATTCGGAAATGGGGGTTGACAACCCAGGTATATGCTGTTATACTATACTTGTATTTAACAATTAATAGAGAGAGAAAAATATGGCAATGGATAATGTAAGACAATTCGGTAAACTAAAGGTCGGGCAGAATCTCAGATTTAAGTATACACCTGAGTTAGCATCAACCATCACACTGAAAGGTAAACTCAAGGACATTGTGATTGCCGGCAAGGGTACGAAGAAAGAGAGATTGGAGTACATAGAGGTTGAGAGCTCGAACGGCTTAACACACTTCATTACATTTGATGAGATAAAGGACCTAGAGGTCTAGGGTTGACAATCCCCGTTGAATGTGTTATAATAACAGTGTCCAACTGGAGTCGTTAAGCGACTAGGGGGTATATCCCCACTGCATGGGCCAGGGGCCGGTCGGGCATATAACTGGCAGGCTGTGAGTAATCTATAAAGTGAGAGTTATACTATGCTAAAAACAATGTTGAAGAATTTTATCGAATGGTTCAAATCAGAACTCAGGCCTGACAATCAGAATGTCGGTTGTTCTCGTAGGGGAAACGGCGAACATGAATAGGCCACCCCCTCAAAACTGGCACTTGACTTATTTCGGATACTATGATATAATCTCCGAGTATATACTATGAAAGGAAAACTATGTATAAAAAACTAAGTAAAACACAGAAGATAATTAATAGACTTAATTCAGGTCGCAATGTCACATGGGCATATCTAAGGACAAAGGTGAGGTCACCGAGAGCTTTGATTGACACCCTTAGGGCGAGGGGCATGTGTATCTATCGTAATCAGACATCGCAGGGTGTCGCATATAGGGTCGGTAGACCGAATAGGGCGATGATAGCTGCTGCTAATGTGGCAATGGGCAATACGGCTCTCGCATACGAATAGACGATGAATAGGTTGGTCCCTCAATAGACTCGTGCTGACCCACGGTTAGTCAGCATACTTTTTAACAATGAAAGAGAGTTACAATGAAACAAAATTTTAAGGATAAAGGGGTCGCACTTCTACTACTGATACTCATGGTGGTATTATTCGTGACGGGCTGTACCTTTACGATTGGTACATACAAGAACAAGATAGAGTATGAGTACGAGTGTCATTCTGAGGAGTGTCACCCAATGAATGAGAATATAGACTATGCGATTCCCCCAGCCGTCTACTCGCAGTTGAGAATGGAATGGGGTGCAGGTGAGTAAAAAAAATCCGTTAAAAAAAATCGGAAGAACTGAATGTGAGGAAGTGATTATTCACAGATACAGGACTGATAGGGTGGCAAAGTATATGGCGACACTCGGCGAGAATAAGAAGTACATCGGTTGGTGTGATGAGTCACTCTTCGGCAATCCTGGTATTGTTCGTAACTCAGGTTGGTTCAATAGGGAGATGACCGATAAGAATTGTCATGAGATATCTGCACTCGATGGCGGTGCATACATAGTACTAGAGGAAGTAAAGAAATGAATAGCATGGTCGAATGGTTGGTCGTTATCACGATTAGCATACTCAGTAATGACAGTTCGTTAGAACCAAGGAGTTATGAGGTGGTCAGCAGGGCTGACTTCGCCATGTGTACCTTCGTGAAGGCGGATATTGATTTCATCTTTCGTAATCCGTATCAGACCGTTGTCATCAAGGGCGAGTGTACGACAGTATCAGAATTTGAGGGTAGGAAGATATGAGTAAATGGTGGCAGGGTTTCTGGTTCGGCGTTCTCTTCGTATTCGCTGTTCTCATCTGGTCAATTAATTGGTAAGGGAGAAAGTATTATGTTTTGGTATTCAATGTATATAAGGGTATGTGACTTCATACAATTTAAGGTCTGGGGTTCACTCTCAAGATATTGGTTCGAGATACTCTGTGGCGTTCATGTTCTCACATGGTGGGTACTCATCTGGTTAATCGTGGACAGAGCATGTCAATAATCTGGAAACTCAATTCAAAGAAGATTGCACAACGATTGGGTCGTACAACTTACGACAAGTTGAGCGATGCAGAAGCCAAGGAAATCGGTTATCATTATTGTGTTCGTTATGATAACAAGGAGGCCGTCAAGGAGTATCGTAGGGGTTTCGAGGAGGAGACCAAAGAGAGATTGAAGGCGTATGCGAGAGGGCTTGACACGAACTGAATCAAATGATATATTAGAATAATGAATACAGTGAATAGAAGTACGATGACCATTGAAGAACAATGGCAATGGTGGCAGGACAACAATCAAAGAATTGATGATGTGAACACCGATGAGTTAAGACAAAGAATCATTGATGACCTATCATTCGTGTCTGCGATGAATGTAAAAGAATACACCCTATATCAGAAATGGTGCGATGTTCAGGAGAAGTATCCGACAGTCGAGACCAATCCATTCTTCTCTGATAGACCTGCGATGAGAAGACCTGAACAGGCCGTGTTACTCAATGAGGTCAAGAATAACTTCTGGTTACCTGATGACCCAGAGGAATACATACATCTACAACCTGAACTCATCTGGACTGACGGCGCCGACATACAATCACATCTAAGACACACGAAGGGTTCTGAGGTCTGGAATGCATTGAGATTTCTCGTGCATACGATGAAGAACAATTCTAACATCGGCAGAAATCTAAACTTTCTCGTGAGGGATAGAATCACACAGAGATATCTCGGTGTCATATGTATGTCATCTGATTTTCTAGACCTGACGCCGAGGGATAATTATATCGGTTGGGATAGAACACGAAAGACCCAGGCGATGATTAATCACACCTGTATCGGTAGCACGATTGTGCCGATTCAACCATTGGGTTATAATCTAGTCGGTGGTAAATTACTGGCGCTACTCTGTCTGAGTAAGACCGTTGAGGATACATGGAGATATCAATACAACGACAGACTGGTCGGTGTCACCACCACGAGTCTATACGGCAAGACAAAAGAGATACCGTTGTCGCAATATGATAGACTCAAGAACTGGAAGAAGATGGGTTGGACTGCTGGCTCTATCTCCTATGAACCGAGAAAGTCGACTCGAATGATGATACAGAATTGGTTGAAGAAATATCATACATACAAATATTTTGAATGGTACATCGCAGTGAAGTCAACGGGTCAACCCCATAAGAGGGACCATAGAAATAGAAGTCACAATTTCACATACAGTCAATTAAAGATAGATAAGAAACTCATTAAATCAGACCATGCGAGGGGTATCTATTTCGGTGAGTTATATACGAATACAAAAGAGTTTCTCAGAGAAGAGATACAAGAGAATGAACTGATAAGAAAGTTTGATAACTCGACAGAGGCATTGACAGAATTATGGAAGAATAAGTATGCTAAAAAAAGATTAGCAAGTCTAAAAAAACAGAATCGTGTTTCAAAGGAGACAAACTTCTATGATGATATCATCTACATGAATTGGGAAGAAACAAAACAAAAATATTTAACACAGGTAGGAAGATGAAAGGAGGTGATGAGTAGTGAAATATATAATTGGTATAATTATTGGATTCTGGTGTGTCTATTATTTTGATATTGAAAAAGATATAGAAAAAACTTTTGATACAATAGATTACAGTATAACAAAAATAGAAGATTCGTATGACAACAGACAAAGTAATTCCGTTTCCGAGTAAACAAACTTTTGTTGTTGCTTTTGAGATTGCAATGCCACAGAATATATCTTTACACGATTCAGATGTTCATGTTTCGATTGAGGGTACATTCTGTCAGGCAACAGTTGAGGCACATTCAATTACAGAAGCACGGACTAAAATAGAAAAATGTTTTGAGGAAATACAATGGTTAGATTAAGTCCAGAAGATGAAGAACGACAGAGAAAAGAAGCTGAAGAAAGTTTTAAAAAAGCTGACAGACTAAAACTTCGTATTGCACCAAGTCGATTGTATGTACAGCATGTTCTACCCTTTGTCTTTGGATTGATACTTGCATTTCTACTTTTCTCTTGTGGTTTTGATGGTGGGTATGTTTACAATGAATATCAATGATATACACTTTATTCTTAATAATCATTTCTCATGCACTGTCCCAAATCCTGTTCAGTACCCAAAATGTTTCTGGTACTATCTACAACTTTATAAATTAGAGAAAGAAGAAAAATAGTATAGAATTATATAATGACAAAATTTAGAAAGCATACCTTTATACCTCAATTAATAAATCCTAATATAGATGGAGAAGTAATGTTTCCATTTGGTCCACCTATCTATCGTACAGAGATAGACCACGATATATTGGACAGATTAATTGAAGAAGGTACAAAACAAAGAGATAATAAAGATTTAGATTTTAGAGATGAACTTGCTGGTAATATGAAGACTGGTACAAGTATATTGTTTACTAATGAACAAGGTAAAAATAAATTAAGACAAGACGCTGATAAAGCAATCGTAACAAAAGTATTTGAGTTCTTTGAAGTCTTACAATCAACACACGGACCTGATTGGAGAAACATCTATAATATGATGAACAACAAAGCATTAAAGTTAGAACACTTATGGATTAACTTTCAAGAAAAAGGTGACTACAATCCACCACACGACCATAGTGGTGCTTTTAGTTTTGTTATCTTTGGTGATATAGATGAAAAGATATTTACAGAGAATACACCTAAAACAAATAGTCAACACGCTGGTCAATTAGTATTTCACTATGGTGAAAAAATAACAGGTTTACAACAAACAAAATTACATGTAAAACCATACAAAGGTCTAATGTATGTTTTCCCTGCAACCCTACAACACTTTGTACCACCATTCTTTACAGACTTTACAAGAATTAGTATAAGTGGTAATTACTTACTTTACTGGAACAAAATAAATTAGAGAAAGAAGAAAATGGAAGTTGAACTCATAGATAAAATGGGAACAGACTTGACAGTTGTAAATGCTGCTAGGGTTAGTTTCTCAAAAAGAAAATTCACCTTTGAGGAGAGTGATGAGAAACTCATAGAGTATCTTGCAGAACATAATCATTGGTCGCCTTTTGCACATTGTTCATTACAGTTTAGAATCAAAGCGCCTATCTTTGTCGCAAGACAACTTGTTAAACATCAGGTCGGTCTGGTCTGGAATGAGGTCAGTAGAAGATATGTAGATGTTGAACCAGAATTTTATATACCATTCATGTGGCGTAAGAGGGCAAAGAATATTAAACAAGGTAGTTCTTCGGAAGAAATAGAATGGGACATTACAGATTTCGTAAAGGGTGCAAAAGAACTCTATAAGGAAATGATAGACGAGAACATAGCACCTGAACTTGCGAGAATGGTGTTGCCACAGAATATGATGACCGAATGGTATTGGTCAGGAACCCTTTACGCTTTTGCGAGGGTGTGTACGCTTAGATTAGAAGAACATAGTCAAGTTGAAACACAGCAGATTGCAAGAGAGATTCATCACCACATTAAACATGCTTTCCCAAAAAGTTGGAAATCACTCTTGACAAATGTAGAGAATGTTGATATAGTATAGTTATGAGTAAAATAATGTGTGCATCAGATTGTATTCGTTTTAAGATGAGAGATACAGGCAATTTGATTCGTAAACATCAAAAGACAATTAATGAGTCTAACGATGAAAGAGAAATCAATGCTGCTAAGTATCTAAGACAAGAACATCTCAAAGAGATGGACAAGTACATCAAACGATTGAAATCTGCAATCAAACAAGAAAAAAAAGATAGAGCCTTTTTTGCCTCACTATAAATAGAGGTATGCAGAATACTTCTTTTTTTATGGGAAGAGATGGCTTCATGTGGTTCATTGGTGTCGTTGAAGATAGAAACGACCCAGAGAGATTAGGCCGAGTAAGAGTTCGTGCTCTTGGTTATCACACCGAAGACAAAACTAAAATCCCAACAGAAAGCTTACCTTGGGCATCTGTGATGATGCCGGTCACATCTCCATCAATGAGTGGACTTGGTGAAACGCCTTTTCTTGTACAAGGCAGTTGGGTCATTGGATTTTTCAAAGATGCTCAACATCTACAAGAACCGATTATCATGGGAACTCTTCCTGGTAAACCTAATGCTTATGCAAACACATCTTTAGGTTTTAATGACCCAGGAAATAATAAAGACTATGGGTATTATGATGAGAATACTGAAACCTATTCTTATCCAGTTCGTAAAGATGAATCAGATATTAATCGTCTAGCAGTTCCGACTGCCAAAGATGAAAATGACGATATCATTACTCATGGTAATCGTTCAACAAGAGATACTGCTGCTACTGAAAATGTTCCTACAGCATTAACATCAACAACATGGAATGAGCCAAAGACAACAGATGATTCATCAAGAGGTCATGAAGATAATGTCATTGGTATATCAACAGAAACAAATGAAGAGAGAACAAAAAAAACAAGAGTAGATTCTGAATATCCATACAATCAAGTAAGAGAAACAGAAAGTGGTCATATACAAGAATATGATGATACACCTTATGCTGAAAGAATTATGGAATATCATAGAACAGGTACTTTCTATGAGATAGATGCTGACGGAAATAAAATGACAAGAGTCACAGGAAATAATTACGAGGTCATTGCTGGTTCTGATTATGTCAATGTAAAAGGAACTGTCAATCTTACAATAGATGGAAATTGTAACACATACATAAAAGGTAATTATAATGTTCAGATAGACGGAAATAAATCTGAAAGAATTGGTGGTACTTACAAACAATCTGTGGCAGGTGATGCAAATGAAACTTTTAGTTCTACTTACAAAGCTGAGTATAAAGGATTAAATGAATTTAAACATACTGGTGATTGGAAAGAATTTAAAGGTGCGAACTTTTATGCTAGACATGATTCAGGTACTGACTTCAGTTGTCCAAGTGACCCACCAAGAACAAGTGGTGAGGACTGCACTGACTTGAACACTCCAGAAACCCCATAGGAGATTATCATGGCTAAAGGAAGAAAACAAACAACAGCACATATACATGAGCCTACTTTTAAAGGTACTTCGATTGGTAGAAAACCAATTACTTCTACAATGAATAAAAGTAAAAAAAGAAGTTTTAAAAAGTATAGAGGGCAAGGTCGTTAATGCGTTATAAATAATTGACATAGGAGAATAAAATGGCTACAGGCAATTTAAGATATGATGCAAGTTTGACGAATGAAAAACGAAGTGTCAAAATCTTTAAAGATTTAAACTTAAATTTTAATCCTAATGCTGTTACAAAAGATATAACAAAACTAACTGATGTTGAAGCTATCAAAAGAAGTGTTAAAAATCTAGTACAATTAAATCACTATGAAAAACCATTTCACCCAGAGATTGGTTCTAATGTTCGTGCAACACTATTTGAAAATATGACACCTATTACAGCTGCTGTTCTTACAAGACAGATTGAAGATGTAATTAGAGATTATGAACCAAGAGTAGAATTATCGAGAGTAGATAGTATTCCAAACATAGATGCAAATCGTTATGATGTAAGAATAGAATTTTTTATTATCAATGCACCAAGTGAGTTAATAGCATTAGACACAATTTTAGAGAGAGTAAGATAACATGGCAACCACAGATAAAAGACTCACAATTACAGAATTAGATTTTGATGATATAAAAACAAATCTTAAAACCTTCATGAGAAATCAAACAGAGTTTACTGATTATGATTTTGAAGGTTCAGGTATGTCTGCACTCTTAGATGTACTTTCTTATAATACACATTACTTAGCAATGAATGGTAATCTACTTGCAAATGAAATGTTTATAGATACTGCATCACTTAGGTCTTCTGTCGTATCTCATGCTAAGACTTTAGGATACACTCCTAGAAGTGCAAGAGCTCCAATAGCAAATGTAAATATTACTGTAAACACCTCAAGTGTTGATACTGCAACTCTTGCTAGAGGTGCTAAGTTTACAACAACTGTTGATGATGTTTCTTATACTTTTGTTATTGCAACAGATATTACTCAAACAAGAGTCGGTGGTAGTTTAACATTTTCAAACTTACCTTTATATGAAGGAACTTTAATTACAACACGATACACAGTTGATACAGGAAATGTAGACCAAAGATTTATTATTCCAGATAGTAATGCTGATACAACAACTCTTACTGTACAAGTTCAAGCCTCAGCTTCAGATTCTACAACTACAACTTATACTCTTGCAACAGATATAACTCAAGTATCAGGAACTGCTGATAATTATTTTTTACAAGAAGTTGAGAATGGTCAATTTGAAATTTACTTTGGTGATGGTGTAATTGGTAAAGCTGTTTCAGATAACAATATTATTATACTACAATATGTTGTTACAAATAAAGAAGCCGCAAATGGAGCATCGACATTTACTCCTCCATCTTCTATTGGTGATTCTTCTGATAATACTGTAAGCACTGTTACAAGTGCAGTCGGCGGAGCAGAACCTGAATCAATTCAAAGTATTAAATTTAATGCACCATTGGATTATTCAAGTCAAGGTCGTGCTGTTACTTCAAATGATTTTAAAACAATTATACCAACACTATTTGCAAATACACAATCAGTTCAAGTATGGGGCGGTGAAGATAATGACCCTGCCGTTTACGGAAAAGTTTTTGCTTCTGTTAAAACAACAACAGGTTCAAATCTAACATCAACTCAAAAAACAAGTTTAGAAACAGCATTGAAAGCTTTTACAGTAGGTTCTATTCGAACAGAAATTGTAGACCCAGAAACAATTAAATTAAGATTGACTGTTACTTACAAATATAACTCTACTGCAACTACAAAAACATTAAGTGATATTTCTTCTCTAGTAACAACTACACTTACAAATTACAATACAAATAATTTACAAGTATTTAATCAACCATTTAGATTTTCAGAAATTGTCGGACAGATAGATGATACTGATAGTTCTATTGTTTCAAACATTACGACAGTTCAAATGGCAAAAGAATTTACGCCTACTTTAAATACAGCAACAGCTTATACAATAGATTTTAAAAATGCATTTTACAATCCTCATAGTGGTCACAATTCATCAGATGGTGGCGTTATCTCTTCAACAGGTTTTATTTTATCTGATGATACGAATGAACAATTTCTTGGTGACGATGGTGCAGGTAATTTAATTACATACTATATCTCTGGCACTTCAAAGATTACTGTTAATTCTACCTTTGGTACTGTTGATTATCAAAATGGAAAGATTGTAATCTCGTCAGCAAACATAACTTCAATATCGAATGTTGATGGTGCGACCTCAAGTGTTATTCGTGTCGTTGCAAATCCAAGTTCATATGATGTTGTGCCTTTACGAAATGATATTTTAGAAATAGATTTATCAAACTCCACTGTAACAGGTGCAGTAGATAATATTACATCAAGTGCTGGTTCTTCTACAACAAGTTCATCTTCTTCTGTCACTACAGCTGCAACTACAACCACTTATGTAAGTTCATCTAGTACATCAAGTGGTTACTAATGTCATCTTCAATATTTGATAAAAAACTTTCACCAATATTAAGTGATGTACTGCCAGAATTTATCAAAGCAGACCACCCTAAGTTTATTAAATTTTTACAAGATTACTTTAAGTATCTTGAATCTGCTCAACTCACAATCACAGGTGAAGTTAATTATGTAATACAAGAAACCACATCTACAAATTATGTACTAAATGAAAATGGTGATGAGAATATTGTATTAGAGGATTCTGTTGCGAAGTTTACTGTTGGTGAAACAATTACAGGTAGAACATCAAAAGCAACAGCAACGCTTTTAGTAGATGATTTTGACGATAATCAAAAATTATATATTACATCAAATCAAAGATTTATTACGGGTGAAACAATAGACGGTGGCACATCAAGTTCTACTGCTACTGTTTCCCAATATCGTGCTAACCCTATTCAGACTATTCAACAACTTTTAGAATATGCAAATGTTGATAATACAATATATGATTTCTTAGATGAATTTCGTAATTCATTTATGGAAGCAATACCAAACACACTTGCATCAGGTCTATCAAAAAGAAAACTAATTAAAAGTATTAAAGATTTATATACTGCAAAGGGTACAGAAAAAGGTCATCAACTTTTCTTTAGAATGTTATTTGACCAAGAGGCAGAACTTTTCTACCCAAGAGATAATATGCTTAAACCTTCCGACAGTACATTCGGAAATAAAAGTTTTATGCGAGTTGTCGAAAATGCCAATTCTGATTTTAGTGAGTTAGTCAATCAAACAATTACAGGCCAGTCAAGTGGTGCAACAATTACAGTTGAAAATGTAACAAGATTTACAGAGGCAGGTGTTCAGTATTCACAACTAGAAGTTTCATTCGAATCATTATCTGGAACATTCACAAACGGCGAAACTGTTACAGGCACATCAACTGTCACCGATACAACTTTAGGTGCTGTCATATCAGAGATAATGACTGGTGGTACAATTACTAATGCTGGTGCATTGTATGAGGTAGGTGATTCTGTCACAGTGAGTGGTGGTAATTCTGGTGCAGAATTAGTTGTAGAAGAATTATCAAAAGGTCAAATAGATGAAATCATTATTGACGATATTGGCACAGGATATACTTCAGGTACAAGTCTATCAATAGACAATAGTAATACAGATGGTTCTGGTCTTGCTGCTGAGATTCATATCGTAGGTGGTGCTCTTGCAGCTGAATCATTTACAGACCCAGCAGATGTCATTACAGAAGATAGAGAAACCGTTCAAGTTAATCATGTAGATAATTTTGAGTTACAAGATGCGACTGTCAATAATGCATATATTGTTTTAGATACAGATGCAGATGCTGGTGATAATATTTTATTTGAAGATGATAGTGGTATCTTACTACAAGAATTAAGTGCTGTTGACTATGCAAGACAACAATCACAATCAACAGATTTATCTGGTGATATAATATTAGAGAGTGGTTTTCAACTTTTAAGAGATACAGACTTTGATGAATTATCTTTAAGTCTAGAACAAAACTATGATACAGAATATATTGTAAATGAATCTGGTGAGTTTATAGAATTAGAAACTGGAACATTTACTTCTAGTGTTCAAGGTTCAATTCAAAGAATTAAAATAACAAACAAAGGGAATGGTTATACATCATTACCAACGATTACTGTAAGTGGTGGAAGTAATGCAGTTCTTACAGCTAAATCAACTTCAGGTGTTGGTGGTGTTTCTGCTTTAGAGGTAAGAAGTTTTGGTGCAACATATGACTCAGATGATACACTTACATTTAAAAATAAAATTCTATTAAAAGATATTTCTGGAACATTTACAACAGGTGAGGGATTTACAACATTCTCTGGTACTGTTAGTTCTTTTGATGCTACCTCAAGAATATTAACTGTCACCTCTACTAACACTTTTGATGAAGATGATATTCTTACAGGTTCAAGTTCAGGTGCAGTTGCAACAGTAATTCAAAATGAAAGAGCCAAAGCGACAATTACAACAGGCTCTGTTGGACAATTAAAAGGTCAACATTCTGATACAACTGGTTTCTTATCTGCTGATGAAATGAGAATACAAGACTCTTATTATTATCAAGATTTCTCTTATGTCGTTAAAATTGGTGAGGGCATTAATAGTTGGAGAAATAGTATTAAGAGGGCTACTCACCCAGCTGGGTTTCAAGTCTTTGGTCAAGTTACTCTAACATCTTTAGTAAGTGCCAAACTTGCAACTCCGACAGGTTCAGGTATATCTGGGTTTACTGGTGATACTGAAACATTCTCACCAACTCTTGCTTCTACATTCGAAAACATATTTACTACTCATATTGCTAGAAGATTAGGAACACCGACAGATGGTACTGAATTAAATCCAAACCCAAATATAGGTTATACAGAACAACCACAAGAAACTTCTCAGTTAGACAGTATTGTTTTAGATGGTACTGATTCAAGTTCAAGTAACTCTGGTGATGATTTAGTTTTAGATGGTACAGACTCTAGTTCGAATAATTCTGGTGAAAAACTTCTTTTAGAATTAGGCACTCTTCATTTACAAGATGCATTATTACTAGAAGATAGTACAGGTGTATTTCAATTACTTATTGATTCAACAGCAATTTCACCTAGGGGTGATTTAGAAAATGTAGGAGAAACAATTATACTAGAAGATGGCACAGGCGATGAAGATGATACCTCACTCTTTAGACCACCACCAAATAAAAGAGAAGTTTCACTTGTAAGTTCTATTTCATTAAGACTAGATGGCACAAGAGGTTCTCAAGTTACTGGACCATTCTTACATAATTTAAATTTGTATGGTTTTATGGAACCAGGGTTTCTTGGAGATGACCAAAACATTAATTCATATTATACACTTGAACAATTTAGTTCTTTTACATTTGAAGATTTAAATTTTGGTACGACTCTTACTTTAGAGAATGACGATTCTGGAGATTTTATTACTTTAGATTCATCGGCTGCAGGTGGTATTGATGAAAACGATAATATTGTTTTAGAAGACTTTAGTTCTGATTATTCAGTACTTGCAGGTGTATCTCAAAACGGAAGAATTGTAAACGAAGATAATCCTGGTGATATGATATTACTTGATGGTATTGATGCAGCATCTTCAGACCAGAATGAAAAGTTTTTAGTGGAAGATACTGTTGTAGATAATTCACCATTTACACCTGATGACCTATAAACCAATACGAAATCGGCTTTATCAATATCAGTTGAATATTTTTCTACTTCTTTTCTATAATCAATATTTTCATTGAATATATCCAT
>Ga0181405_1000354_pt1 | contig 16181 bp, 15 predicted proteins | sample 28SPOviralmetaG_FD_130134 | JGI IMG/M metagenome (GOLD analysis project Ga0181405, IMG submission 130134) | Marine viral communities from the oligotrophic San Pedro Time Series (SPOT) site, San Pedro Channel, CA, USA - 28 SPOT_SRF_2011-11-29 | ecosystem: Environmental > Aquatic > Marine > Strait...
GGATCAAGAGATACATCTATGAAGTCTCACACGCAGACGCCAACGCACACTCTAGAAATACACAGGTGTCGCGCCGTCTGTCATCTTTCAGGAAGGGTGAATACCCTTGTGATGATAAAGGTAATCATCGTCCTTTCTGGGTGAATGTCAATCTATTTTATGACTCCGAACGCTTCAAGTTTATCAAGCAGTATTACGGAGCACATTTCGGTGATGTTGTCAAGACCGCACAAACCTTTGAACGACAGAAAATCAAAATTCAAACGCATCGCGCTGAGAAGGAGACCTTACAAAAGAAGTATGACACTCTACTTGTAAGGGTGAGAGCATTAGAAAGATTACTTGACAAATACAGGTAATATACATAATGTCTATTTATGCGTGCGTTTTTTATCTAGTATAAATATATATATACTCACTATAGTATAATGGCGAACGAATATACTGAGTCAGAAATAATAGAATGTAATCGTGCGTCGTCTGAAGAAGCACTCTCAGGTAATAATGACAATAACGCAATCTACAATTGTAATCTATCTGATATCTATCATCTACAGCAGGGTGATACAATACAACTTGAAAGCGCGATGATAAACGCACGTGGGTGTGGTACACAAGGACGACCGATTGATGTCAAGGGTGATACATTAAACAAAACAAACACCATCAAGTATATCAAACGAGTAGATATCATACCAGCACCGAAGGAGTCTATCACAGGTAATTTGTATGAAAGAAATACACTCTCTAGTGAAACATATGAACTGAAGTCTAATGAAGCAAATGTAGTGATCGGTTATTATAAAAACGCGAACGCCCACAATATGATGTGGGCGCCACGTAAGTCTTTTTCACACACAGGTAAATTCGCTAACGAAGAAGAATTCGCGCCCGATCTCGCTCAAGACCACAGAAACAATAATGATGACTTTAAAACAGATGGCACAAACGGGCATTGTTATTTTCAAAGAGATTTTGGATCTAGTGAGAGTTTCAGGGCGACACCACTGATTATTGGAAACAAACAAATAGGAAGATACAAACAAGCACGATGTAATATGATGGATGATTTTCGTGCTGTTGTGAAACCCGTTACATCCACTATTGAAAATACTCAACTTGAATTCAAACCGAAGATGGATAACGCACGATTTACTATGTTTACACGGCGTCTCACAACAAACCCCGTCCCTAAAAATGCGTATAAGGGTGGCGAACAAGGTAAGGGCATGCCAGCGAATTTTGATTTGTCTCCAGCGAATAATTACTTTACAGAAAATATTGATACATTCACGGGAGTCCCAAATGAAGTTGAACCATATGATGAAAATCAAACACCCGCATATTTTAGACTGAAAGAAAAAGTAGAACTTAAGATGCCCGCTGGTTTCAATAGTGGAGAATTCATCGCTGATGAACTCACACGACAACTACAACAAATCAAAGATACAAATACATTTGAATACGAACAATTTCAACAAGGCACAACAAACAACTCATATCCCACTCCAGTTACACGAACGATCGCGACAAATACATACAAACCCTTTTCTGTGGCGTCGTGTGCTTTTATGGATTATCGTGTATGGCAAGGATTTCAAAGGGCGTATAATGTTGATTTCGCAGGAGCGAGCGATCCTTTTAGATACGGAACTCGTGCGAATGATGGCGAAGATAACTATAGCACTTGGATCGCGAACTATAATTACATCGGTGTTAAACGCCCCGAACTCTATGAAACTGGATTTCATATCAATATCGTCGGTGATGAAGAACAAGGTATCTTGGGCGGACAGATAGCGGGTTTCTTTGACAACTGGGACGGGCAGACTGGAACCCCAGTCACCGCGATGGTCGTCCAATCTATTGATTCGCCGATGATACTCAGGATGAAATATAACAAGACGAACCTTGACAAATGGAAAGCATTCATAGAAGCACAAGCAAAATATCCCGAAGTGTGGGACAATATGCCCCGTGATTTCACAGGATACACCGATGAAAATTCAGTTGATAATAGTCGGTGGTGTCATTTTAATCGGTATCAAAACAATTTTATGGCGACGGCGAATGGATATAGTCCAGCAAGTCTTTATACAACCACCGACGATATCTTAGGGACGAATGAATTAAACTTCTTGCCTTTCACCCCCGCCACAAAATTAGAAGCATTAGCACCGCTGGGTAGTGATGGATATGGACTCGCGAGAACCGATTTAGCGGGTGCTGGCGGACCGAAGGATTTTAGAACTGGCACAGATGCGGGGGTAAACTCGTGCCGAGCATCTCTTCTATTTGTCTATCAATACAAACCCGAGCACAAGGATACTTTCTTTGATGAACCCGTCTTTGATGAAAGCGACCCCGATCCAAATTCACAAATTCATAAACTCACATATGGATGCTTCGGTAAATATATTGATACAACAAATCAATTCGGTCAAGGTGTCAACGCTGAGTTATGTGTCTTGTATCCCACGCCGTATGTTGATAATGCTCCCGTCCCCGCCACAGACCCAGCATTTGACGCAAGATTTAATAAGTTTCTCACGAATACTCAAGGACGAAAAGCAAGATATCCAGCAAGATATCTGTCGTATTTTGACGACTCAACTGGAGTGCCAGAGATTGATTCGCGTAATCAACCGCTTGTTATGGGGACAAAGATAGGATTTGATTTACATTTCACCGCACCCACGACAGTTGTATGTACGCCGATGAATGGCATCCCCGAATCACCTTATCCGCGATCCAGTAGTTTTAGTTTGAAAAACTTTACAACCGCAGAAGCAGAAGTCCAAAAAACTGGTTTTATGACACCCGTCCCCCCTTATGGTAGTAGTGGTGCTTCTACGATGCGCTCAGCGTGGGCACCGACACTGGGTAAAGACAACGCGGATCCCGCTGATATGGTATCCGTGTCTTGGACGGCGTCAGAATTTCCCATACCCAAGTTTGATTTGACAAAGTTTTTGTATCAGTTGTATATGGGATCTCCGAAACCACTTATCGTCTTTGATGGTAATCATTTCAATATTCAAGGTCTCCACAATCCAGAAAACATCGGTAATGATAACGATTCATCGTATCCCCTTTCAAATGTATCACCCGACAGAAATGCTGAAGCAGATTCGGTGGTCTATAAACTTAACCCACAAGAACAATATCTTGATTACACGCCAGACAGAGCACCGATGAATAATAACCCCCCACAATTATTCGCGAGAAATGGATCGGGCAGTCGTCAAGGCGATCAAAATGCGAACTTTAATATTCGTAGAAGCACTTTCTTAGGTGGGAGATACGGACAATATCCCAATCCCGACGCAGGAGACATCCCAAATGAACCAGGCAAAAAACGCATTGGCAACACGGCAGCGAATAAATACAACATCACAACTGGATCGTCAGATACGGCGCAAAGGTATCAAATGTTAAATAACAACCTTATCCCTTGGAATGTATATGATAGTAAGGGTGGGATATTTATTGAAGACTTTGGATATACTGAAGACACGTGGGACGAAGGGTTATGGGGCATCCTTGGATTTACATATTCACAGTTTCACGGCACAACAAATACGAGACTTCAACGAATTGACAGCGATAATGTCAATAGTTTATCTGCTGTCACAACGAATAGTGAAATTGTTGCCACAGATAGTAAAGACTGGGTTACAAACCCGATGGGAGACCCGATATATACAGATAATCCTTGTTACGCACAAACATATCTGCTACGAACCGATGTCAGCGGTGTCGGTAATGATGGATCCCAGCAAGCAAGAGCAGGGAGAAGTGGTCCGTTTCCACACGACGACTCACTTGGATCCACAACACAATTCACGATGATGGCGAACTATCCACCTTTGAATGTTAAAACAGAAAGTATGAAACTCACCGCTCAACGATTACCCTTGAGTATGGTGCGTGGATATTATGGGATACGATGTGATATTGTACCGAAAAGTCAGTTTCTCGGGGGTATAGAACACGCACGATTACCACTACTGGGTATCTGTCCCAAGACAACCGCCATCGGTGATTTCTTTTACACGGGATCTACTGATTTAGTTTTCACGATGGATAAGCATGTAAGGTTAAGTAATGTAAGGATACAAATCACAGACCCAGATGGTAGTGATGCGGTGATTGATGGTGAGAGCACGGTGTTGATTAAGATATCAAGAAAGAAAAAAGCGATCTATAATCAAGTGGCGTATATTCAAGAACTTATGGAACAGGAAGAACAACAGAAAAAATAAATGAAAATAATAACTTATCATTTATATATATACATATTGTATATTATGGATTTGTATAGCACTTCTGCTGGGTCTATATCTCAAGGTAATGTGAGACGACGGGGTGTTGAATCCGCACACGCATCACAAAGAGCACGAATTCAAGATATAGGTAAAAACTGGTCTGACGCACAAAAGAACTTTGACGAACAGCGTGATAGTAATGTAGAGCAGGTACAACAGGCAGGAGAACTCCGTGAAATCAAAGACCAGATCGGTAATGCTTTCGCTGTCTCATCTATGCCCGCGAAAATCAAATCATTTCAAAAATGGTCGCAAGGCGGTGTGAATGATATCGGGGGTAAAATAACAAATCCGTCATCTGTAAAAATGGGTGAGATGGCGAAGGGTGATTTGAAAGCACTCGGTAATTCACAATCCGTAAGTCGTGGGGCATCTGAAGCGCTTACTGAACTTAACCCAATGGCGTCGCGGGCAGAACAATCGGTTGAAATGTTGGGTAAGGATGGTAAGGCAGGGATCGGTAGTCGGTTATATGAAGGGGCAAAAAATGCTGTGGGTATGAGCGAAGAAACAGCAGAGAGATTAGGCAAGGGGGCAGGGATGTTGGGGGGCGCAGTCATTGCTGGCAACGATATCGCTGCCGATCTAAAAGGTGGTCTCCATATTGAAGGTAATAATACTCTTGAGAAAGTCAGTAATGTCTCAGGTATCATCGGTGGTGTCGCAGATATAGGCGGTGCTTTCTTCCCACCCTTAGAATTACTCGGGGGTGTGGCGGGTCTTATATCAGGGGTGTCAGGGGCGATCGGTGATTTTGAAGATACCTTATCTCAAGAAGATAAAGCAGGGGCAAAGACCCTTGACAAAAGTCAAGAAGGGTCGGAGATGGCACAGGCACAGGTAGAACAGAGTAAATCAAGTCTGGCGGGTGCTGTATCAACCGCTCTCGGCAGAACTAACTAATGAAAAATTTGATTTCTATAATTTTATATTTCTCTTTACTATAGGTAATACACGGATGAGTGTCATAAAACAAACGAACCGAGATATGCTTCTGGATTTGTATGATGATGTAAGTGCCATCAAATACACACTACAAGAGATGCGACACGATCTATCACAACTACGAACCATCGCCACTCAAACAAATGACATCAAGCGCGACCTTGCCTATATCAAGAGTTTATTGAAACCCACCGCACCGAATGGTGATAGTGATAAAGCGCATGCGGTGGCACAAAGTAATGTAGGGTCTTGGACTTTATGGTAGGCGTTTAAATAATGAAAATATACTCTATGTATATTTATACAGATGATAGCACCCTGTCATAAATCTCATAGTAAAACTGATTTGATTGATATTATAAATTTTTGTGATATCCCCGTCGTGTTTAATCACAGCGATAACAAGAAGTCATTACAAGCAAAATTACTCAAGGTTATTCAAGACCAACCCACATTACAACTACGAGATGATAATCATTACAAACTCAAGAATATACAAGATGTATCTTTTTATCTCAAGAAGATGAATCCAAAGAAAACACTAACCATCAAAGAAAAAGGTGAAGTAATGAGAATCGCAAAGCGTATCATCTTTTATGCCACTCACGGATTTGATTTGAAAGTCTCGGATTATAAAGACACACAAACCCTTCTTGATGATATGTTATATATCAAGAGTTATGGTGATATACCGAGTGTCCGCCGTGCGTGTAGGTTGATGAAGACTGATAGTAAATTTTACGAACAAGATTTTGAACCGATTATATCCCCACAAGTCCAGCGTGAGATTGATGAGAAAAAAATAAGCAAGAGTGTTATCTTACATAATGTTACGATCAAGCATGGTGAGTTTATCTTGAAATTTGATTGATTTAAAATTTGATAGACATAGTAAGTTAGAGTGAAGGATGGCGAATTATACCGCTGTATTTTATGTGAATGACAAGATGGTGTGTCAAATATGGACGCCGTGTAAAGATGAACGAGAACTCTACAGATATATCTCCGAACCCTTGTTTAGACACGGATGTCAAAAAGGTTTATCCTTGAAATATCAAAAAGAAGTCTTTACAAAAGCATTTAGAAAACTCGCTGTTGAGCGTGATAAATCTCCCGATGATATCTCCGCATTGGCAACCACCTTCATGCTTGTTGATAAATTCAAGACGACACCCGACGATCTAGAAATACTCATCATCAAGGATAAATTCAACTTGTATGATACGGATGCGGTTAAAACGCAGAAAAAAGATATTTCTAAGGTTATACAAGATAATGTCCGCACCGCCGAAAAACACACTCAACAAAGATTTAAAACACGGACTTCAAAAAGAAACAGAAAGGGTACAAGATTTTGAAAAGGTATTCGGATCGCTTACAAAAACAACTCAGTATTATAATTTTGACTGGGTCAATACTAAGAAACATTTTTATGTAGAACACAAAGAACGCAACATAGATTTCGGTAGATTTGATAGTCTATTTTTTGATAAAGTCAAGTATGATAGATATCTAGAAATCAAGAAAGAGAATCCATTTGCCAGATGCTTTATCATATGGACTTGTAATAATGTGCCTTACATATGGGAGTTTGCCGATCAGTTTGATGATGATGATATCCCTTGTTTTTATTTCAGTCGTCGTGAAATGGATCGCAGACGCGGACACGGATGGCAACCACAAGAGTTAGTAAATGTATTTAATGAAGCGTGTGTTCCGTTTCAAGATTTCAAGTTGTATTAAATTTGATAGTGTATAAATTTGATTTAAACATTATTATCTAATCATATCTATAGACTAAAATGGGTATGACAAAAAAAGAAATGGATATGATGGGAGCGTTTGTGCGTGAAGCGATAAGTGAATTTAGACCACATCTCAAGGGGAGCACCTTAAATTCATACTGGGCACAGATACGCAAGTTGATGAAAGCGAGTAATGAAACCACTCTTGAATTTCTAAGATATCCCGAGATGGTGAAATCACTTGTCAATCATCTTCATTTTACAAGTCAAAGAAATACTTATAACGCCGTTTCTACCTTTCTCCTTGCGATAGATATTGAAGGTGATTTGAAAGAGACGATTACTCAATATGAAGCGTGGCGTGATGAACTCAACACAAGATATACTCAAGAACAAAAGACTGGTATTATCTCACAGAAACAAGAACCGAACTTTGTTACTATTGATGAACTACAAGAATTCATCGCATCTATGAAACGCAACATACTCTATGAAGAACGCAAGGGTGATGTGAATATACGGATGGTTTATGTATTGTTTGAAATACTTGTAAGATATCCCCTTCGTAATGACTTGGCAGGTATGACACTCACCAGTAAGCGGGGATATAATAAACTCACGACTGAAGATAAACAGGTGAGAAACTGGTTAGTGTCAAATGACGGATCATATATCATTATTGATAATGTATACAAGACGAGTAAAAATTATGGTGAAAATCAAATCCCGATTGAGAGTGAAACACTCAACGGCATCATCTCAGGTTATATCCGTAAAAACAAATTCAAGATCGGTGATGTACTCTTCCCCATCACTTCAAATTATCTTTCTCAACTACTCATCAAATATAGTCAGCAATATATGGGTAAGAGTATTTCAACCACGATGATACGAAAGATTGTTACGAGTGATAAATTTCTTGACTCTAAATTAGAACAAGAAAAGCATGCGAAAATATTAGGTCATAGTGTAGGCACGGAGAATGCTATCTATATTAAGCAGAAGGCGTAGTTATTTACCGACTGATTTCTGTGCCATCTTGTGCGCTTGTGAAAATGACGATCCTTGACGCATCAAGCGTCTCATCATCGCCATATGTTTAGGTGAGTGATGTTGTTTATGCTCTTGTAATTTTTTGTTTTGTGCTGGTGTCAGTTTTTTTTGAACTGGTTTCTTTTTCTCTGTTGATGATGATGTATCTCCGTATGCCATAATATACATAGTGTATATTATTTTCGTGGAAACATTTTATTCGCACTTTCTAAAGTAATTGTCTTTCTTGTCTTTGGTTTCTTGAGTGTCTTACTAGGTGTCAATTGTGCCTTCTTGTGGTCTAGAGTGTATCCATTATCTTTTATGAGTTTCATTATGTAGGCACGAGACGATTTCGGTGGTATGTGGATCGCCATCAACTTGTTATGTGCTCGTATCATTCGTCGTATCTCAGGCGTTTTCAATTCACCGATTTTACCATATTTACTATCTGCTTTATATCTTTGAACTTCTCTCTTGTTAAAAGTTATACCCGACATTATATACATTATGTATATTATATTTACGCGTTGAATAATTCAAATTTACCATTGCGTAGGCGAGCAACACGAAGATATTCACAATACGATCGTAGGGTGATTGCCGTCGCAGGCATCTGTCCCGTGATGTGTAATTCAATACCCCGATGACCCACGCGTCCACCCGTCAGTCGTGTGCTGTTATAGAAGAATTCACCGCCGAGAAGGGGTTGAGAGCGACCGATCATAGTAGATCCAGCAACAAATAGAGCGCCCGCGTTACTAAACTCTTCACGCGTCACAAAAGGGACACTTTCTGCGTCCGTGAGAAGAGAAAAGAGACGCGCCGTGTTTTCAACATCGCTGGCGAATTCAAATCTATCATTATATCTGACATTATATTTGAATACACCGACCGATCCATCACCCGCCCTTACAGGTGCTTTACTACTGAAAGCACCCGCTAACTGACCCGATGCCGTTGACTGCTGTGAGAAAACAGTTACCACACGGGTTACCATTCGGTTTGCCATACCGAGATTTCTAATAATCGTCGTGCCACCCGCTCCGCTCATATCGGGGATAGTCGCTGAGTTCAGGCGATAATCTACAAATGAGAATGTCATATCTTGGTTCGCTTGACGATACTGCTCCATTTCATCACCCGATCCATAGAAGATATAATCCGCCATAAATTTAGTTTCATTCGGATCAAGTGCGTAGGCGAGACCGCCGTTGCCGTCCGATGATACAATCGCCCGCGAAGAAATCTGTGGCGCCCATGTCAATTCAATAGTTATTGGTTGCTCTATCATATACAAGGGGAGTTGATGTACCTTCAAGAAAGGGAAGAGATCCGAAAGGTCAACCGCGTAAGATGGAGACTCGGCGATTGTCACTGCCGAAGTGCCGTCCATCACTAAGGCATCCACAGGACTGGTGTTGTTGGCGGTGAGACGACCGCCTTCTTCAACACCATTATCAAGGATAATACCATCTGCTTGCCGACCCGCAAGGTCTCCCGTCTTGTCATATTTAAACTTATGACACAACGAGCGACCCGTGAGATACTGCTCGCGCTCCTTGTTTAATTCATTCGCAATCAACGATGACTTGACCGCGTGAAGATGTTGCCAGTCACCGATCTCGTTGATGACCTGATTACCGACCTTCAACACCGCCTTTTTAATAACAGATCCAATACCCACATTCACAGGGGGCATCGCTTCTGCGTTTGTCCCAGCAGGGACAAGACTTAAAAAGAGTTTAGAATGCGAGTGAAGAAAACCTTTACGCTGTAATTGAAATCTACAGAAACCATCACCGAGCGTGGGATCGTTATTGACTACAGGTTCAAGCAGGTCAGTTTCAACCTGCTGAATATAATTCACGGGGATCTGGTCTAGTCGGATAAAATCTGGAATACCACCAGAAACAGTCACTTGTGCTGACGCACTTGGATTCACATCAGTCTGGGTTTGAGAATCGCCGTCCATAGTTATAAATATACATATAGTATATTTATAGAGTAAAAAAATATTAAAATAATCGTAGGTAATAAATTACTGGATGACTTGGACGCCAGTGGGACTATACATCAGGGTTGCCCGTGCCTTCAAGAAAAGGAAGACTGACTGGGGTGAATCGCCCGCAAGGTTGGACTCTAAACTGACACCGAACTGCTCGCGACTAAAGTCTTGACCGCTGTTGAATTGTGAGTATCTTACGCCGATGGCGAACAAGGCGCCACCATCGGGTTGAACTTTGTATGATGTACCATCCACAGATGACGTGCCACTGCCCGAGAGATCGTAATTACGATTAAGATTGACAGGTGAAGCGGATGTGCGATCAAGTTGATATTCAGGGATTATGCTTTCAAGTTGAAGACGTGCGAGTTGGGAGTCAACGGTGCTGACATTACCATCAAAGGAGATATTGGTTACATAATCAAAGTCTGCTGGATATTTTTGACCCCCGCGTAAAAACTGAACGCGAGTGAAATGACCGAGTACATTACCAGTTGATGCTGGGTATGTTGTTGCGAGACCGTTTTGAGCGAGAGTGTTGATATGATTAGACGGGCAGAATGTCAAGAAAGCAGATTGGAGTTGGCGTAAGGCGACATCATACTGGATCTGAGCGTTGTTAGTATTGACAGAAGTATAGAGACCCGTGATGGTATTATACTCAAGAGACCCAGTGGTCTGCGATGACATCATCGCCATATCTTCAGGTTTGATATCACCGACTTCACAAGTCAGTTTCAAATCACGGAGTTGATAATGTGCTTCTTCAAGACCAGTCAAGACTTCAGTCTCCGAAAACAACACATTACTATCAGGGGCGAGCATAATTTCAATTTCAAGACCACCGAACGCAGTCTCCATAAGGTTGATGTGATTACCACCGCTCAGGAAACCACTCGGCAGATGACAACTAAACTCTTTCTTTTGAGTCCCCCCAGCAGTATTGACAACAACCGTATCAACAAACGCTTTAGGGTTAGGCATACACAAGGCAGTTTCACCGAGATGACCCGTAAGGTCTTGTTTAGATGATGTCACGCCGAGATAACTAGACATATAACGATTATAATGACGAATCTGCTCACAGACCATCTTTGATTTTGAATGACGGATCGTCAGTTGCTCCCACAGGGCGAATACACCCAGACGATTATCCATAGTTATTTTCGGGTTATCACCCGCGACAACAGGCGTCGGGTTGGCAAGGTTATCCTTAAAGATACGCATGTCTCCGACAATACGGATGGTTGATGGGTCAAGTAATCCATTCTGCGCAGCGATCGTGAATGATAACATAGGAAATCCATTTTTGAACGATATGCGTCCATCACTCGGAATGTTGTTGGGTCTTATCTCAAGGTATCGGGATGTCGCACTACTCATAATTATATACAAGGTTAGATAGTATATAAATTTGAAAATAAACAAAAAATTAGTAATATACATTATGTCTATTTATTGCTCTACGGAGACTGCTCCATTACGAATTGTAAGTCGTCGGACGTGGTAAATAAAGGTCTTAAAAAGTTTAGGTTTCGCTGGGACAGTTACAGCACTCTCGTATTTCAACTGAACTCCTAAGTCCTTACCCCGTAGGTCAGTCGCTCCGTTTTGAAGACCGAAGGCACGACCCATACAGAAATTATCTTGAAACTCTACAAAAGACAACGGGTCAATACCAGCATTACTGAGACTTTTCTCTAACTCCGAGCAGTGGAAGGCATCAATACTATTTTTAGTCGCGATCTTGTTTGTCAAGACAGGGCGCGATGGCACAAGGCGTCCATCAATCACATACTGGGAAGATGTGAGACCATCGTTGATACCCGTATATCCCGAGCGGTGAGATGCTCGTGCTAAATCTTGATTTGCGTTGCCCTTGATAATCGCATAAGTGCCTTCACCCGCGATCAGAGACTTAGAGTTGTAAATGGTCGCATCAGTAGGTACAATAATCATAGACTGGGCACGAGAATTTTGAGCGAACACTTGAAACGCGACTTGCTTGTCGGCAGCGAGAATGGAATGTTTATAGCATGTCTTTGAGTAAATATCAAATTCAATCGCCTTGCCTTCACGCGCCTTCGCGATCATACCCGCTTCATAAGACGGATCAAGGTCAATCTGATGACATATCATATTAAAGTTAGAAACCGTGTAAGTTGCTCCATAAGTAGATGCTTCACGCGACACCGCTGTAGAGACAAGAACGAAATTACCCGATGTAATCGCTGTGCCACCCGCAGGGTTATTCACATTATTCACGACAAGTTTTACAAATCCACCATCAACGCTGATGCTGGCGATCGTCATCTCTGCGCTCATACTGGTCGCCGACCCGAATCCATAAAGCGCCCCCGTTGCGATATTACAGAAATCAACCGTTTCACCCACAACAAAAGGGCAGTCTGCGACGCTGTTGACATTATTTTCGGTTTTCAAGAAGATATTACCACGATTCGTGCCATCATTACCCCAAGCGTCTCCCGTCGCGTTTTTGCCTTGAAACACAGGACTGAGTTTCAGTCGGGTGTAAGCAGAGACACTATCCAACTGCTTAATCACACGCTCGGCAGGGGCAAGGTCAAATTCAAGATACAGACCCGATGTCATCATACACGGGAATATTTTATCCTGAAAGCATCCGAGATGAAGGGGGACACAACACTTTGCGGTCAAGAAGTCCGCGTCCGAAAAGACAACATTACCCGCTGGGTTGGGTTTAAAATACGGGTTAGTGTGAAGGTCTGCCTTACGAGACTGGGTCGTGCCTTCTGTACCAGCACATCGTGGTTGATATGTGGTCGCACACTCTTGAAGAGCGCGAACATTACGGAGACTATCATCGGCGTTGTATGAATAATCAACCGCCACAGCGGTGTTGTAATCTTGAACTTCTTCAAGTAGATTACCGCGAGTGCCATCATAGACGCGCACATTTTCAAACAAGCAGGATGCTCCCATTTCATCAAGTTGAAGACGGGTCGGTTTCTTACCCGCTGGCAACTTTATCTTGACATCAAATTCAACATAACTATCCTTACCCGACAAAAACTTAACACTCGGCGGGATAAATAGAGAGACCTTTTGACCCGCCGAATAAGATAATCCATTTTCAGAAGGGACTGAGACTTCAGTTTCACCGATGCGCACAATATCGTCAGTCTTCCAGTAACTCGTCATATATTATACCGATGAGTATATTTAAATCTAAAATATAAAAAAAATCAAAATATATACACTATGTATATTACTACAAAGGAATGAGTTTCGGTAATATGGATGATTATTCATTAAGCGATCTTGCTGGTAGTGGGGCAATCATACTCGCAAGTGTCGGTGGTCTTTTGACGATTATTTTATCAAGTAGATGTTATATCAAGTGTCGTTTAGGACTGACAGACAATTGTAATATATGTATGTGTGAGAGAAAACCACCACCCGATCCAGAAGACCCAGAGAAGGACAAGAAGAAGAAGAAAGATACAACACCAGCACCAGCACCAGATATGACACGACCAGCACCACTCCGTCAGGTGCCAACACCCAGAGACTCCACCGATTCGGTACAATCAACACAATCAACACAATCAACACAACAAATCATTTCACCTTAAAAGTTTAAATCCTGAAATATATTTCTAAGGGGTCTTTATCTTATGGCACACGAATGGTATCAATCATCACTAAACCAAGGTCTTGAAGAAAATCACAATCGTATGATTTTCAAAGCATTACATTTTTCTAAACTTCTGTCTTTACCCGATGACATCATAGGACACATACAATTACAAATCAAACTAGATGAACTTGAAAGAAGACAGAAGGATTATCATCTTAAGATGATACGACAACTAAATACCCAGTCATATTATAAACAAGGGTTATTCAAGAAACAATATACAAAGTGTATAGATTATTATATATCCATAACTGATAAATAAGGATATGTCAATATTGCCTTATTACTCTAGAAAGGTATTGGGGAAATATATTTTCTAAAATACTTTCTGAAACCAATACTCTGTTTTTGACATATGTTTATATATTCATATGGATATATAAGACTTAAAGATAATAGTCTAGTCTATGATAAGTGATATGGTTAAGAGTAAGGTTAAGGATATGACAAAGAAAGAGCAGAATGAAGCGGTGATTGATTTTATGGTTGAGTATGGATATACAGAAGAAAAAGATAAGCGTAATCTAGCGTTGCTACTGAACCGACCCACTACTGAAAAAAATGCGACGGGTTGTTTAGTGCGTGCCGTGAAGGATCATATAGATTTGTTTAACAGCACAGAAGACATTAAAGTCTTGGAGACTGACCTGCGTGATACTGATGCCTACGCTGAAAAGATGAGAAAGAAGTGTGAAATACTAGAGATGACTATTGAAGCGGGTCAAGATGAAATAGTCTTTGCGAGAAATAACAATAAACGAATGAAAGAAGAGCACCAGTCTATGACGCGTCAAAATCAGTTTTTAAAGCAGTGGGTATATGACAATATGAAGGGATCAGACATCCCCTTGCGTTGTGCTTTCTGTAATCAATTCGGTGAGAAGGCATGGTAATCTTAATACTTTTTGCCATTACGGAGTTTTTTAGTATCCTTTTTTTTAAAACCATCAAAGATAGATTCGGGGCGTATTATCTTGTCTTTCTGTGTTGGAATATATACATCCTTGAACCTTGAATAACTCGGCATGCGTGGATCATTACCTTTGATAACCTTTGTCTTCGGTTTTCTCTCCTTCGCCATATGAAGTTTATTATGTTTTTTGTTAGATAAAAATATTATATAAGAAACCATATAATATATGAGTCTCGTTATCTGTAGTAATAAATCGGACGCGCAGATTGACGACCCCACTGATATCGGTGAAGCGTATTCGTGGCGTAATGATTTGTCATCCACTTTGACGATCCCGAAGGACGCCCAGATTGCTCTCCAGAGTGCGAAGGTTGAACTTGATGGTCGTATTGTCTCGGGGGATCAAAAATGGGCGTATCAGTATTTTGGAGAAGTCTTAAATGAAAACACGGAAACGAATATGGATAAGTCATCGGCATATACGATAGAATGGGATATCGGTAGTAATGAAGCAGAAACACCCGAGCAGATGGCAACACGAATTCAAAGAACCGCGAATGAAAGTATATGGCATCCTAACCTTGCGAACAAAGTAAGTGTCTCTGCGAAGAGAAACGGATCAACAAACAACTGGGAAGGGTTTAATATCACCTACGATCAAGAAAAAATCAACACCACTAGCAGTCATATACCTGGATCGGGTCAGACATGGGACGCTAACTGGTTAAAAAATGAAGGTCTAGACAGATTTAATTACGCGGGGGGATCTCTCGCGAACCTTGGATGGTCTTACAACGTCGCGGGGACAGAAGGCACCTTTCTTGTTGAAGGTCATAATGTCTCAAACCGCGGAGATGTGTGTAGTATGATAGCGACTGAATATCCCTTGTCTACGATGATTGGTGAATTTGAAGTAGATTTGACAGATGTGTTAGCGAAGGGTAATGATTTCATCGTGGGTCTCAGTCGTGTCAACGCGGGTGATGTGACATACGAATCACGGGGCATCATCGCTCCTGAATATTTTGACCCTAATCGTGGTAATGATATTATTGATACTCAAGTGTTTTACGATTATGCGATTGTGAAATTTGGAAATGAGTTATACCTACAAGATACACGCGCGAATACTGACCCTACCTTTGATGCTGGCACTGACCCTGAAGCAACTTTTTATCACGATGTAAATTACTGGGAGAACGCGAACATCACAGATTTCTCATCTGTCTACAATATCGGAACAAACGCCTTGAATATTGAAAAAGTAAAATTTCAGTTGAACGGGCAAGCGATAAGGGTCGTATTGTACGACGATCGTGGGGCATCAAAGATGTTATATGATTATGACTCCACTTATACGAAGGAACAAAATCTCGCACCCATAGACCAAACTAAATGGTCGTTATGTCCCCTGCTCGCCATCACAACCACAGTGGGTCAAGTCCCTGTCAATATGAAAATTACTCAATATAACGCAAATACACAAGTGGGTGTTGATGGACGCGGATATCGTGTTATCAACTGGCAA
>Ga0181405_1000357_pt1 | contig 16121 bp, 10 predicted proteins | sample 28SPOviralmetaG_FD_130134 | JGI IMG/M metagenome (GOLD analysis project Ga0181405, IMG submission 130134) | Marine viral communities from the oligotrophic San Pedro Time Series (SPOT) site, San Pedro Channel, CA, USA - 28 SPOT_SRF_2011-11-29 | ecosystem: Environmental > Aquatic > Marine > Strait...
AATTTAATTTGTCCTGATGATGAAAAAACGAGTGTTGAGGTTTCAATAGATCTTGATTCAATAAAGGTTAAAAAAGATAGTTCTCATACAAATATTGTTAAACTTGATGACAATCTATCACTGAAACTAAAATATCCATCTATGAAGCAATTTATAGAAAGTAATTTTGAAGCAGGTGTTGAAACTGTCAGTAATACAATGGATGTGGTTATATCATCTATTGATATGATTTACAATGAAGAGGAGAGTTGGAATGCGTCTGAGTCAACGAAAAAAGAACTTGGAGATTTTATTGATCAATTAAATACTAAACAATTCAAATTAATTGAAAATTTCTTTGATACCATGCCTAAGTTATCACATAAGGTAAAAGTAAAAAATCCTAAAACAGACGTAGAATCAACTGTATTATTGGAGGGACTGGCAGCTTTTTTCAACTAGGTATGGCTCATACGAATCTTGAGTCATACTATAAGACAAATTTTGCCTTGATTCAGCACCATAAATACTCATTAACTGAGATTGAAAATATGATCCCTTGGGAAAGAGAGATCTATATATCATTGTTACAGCAACATATTGAAGAGGAAAACTTAAAAGCACAACAACGTGGAACTTGATACAGTAAACACACCAAAGATAAATAAGAACACTTTTAAGATTGGAGCAGGTGGTCTTGAAGGAAGAGTCGCCAATAATGAAAAAAAGATTACTACATTAAAAAATATATTTAAAGCACAAAGAGTAGAGATTGGAGAGAAGATAACTCCAAAGGTCAACGTATTAGAAGAGTCATTAATCAATACAAATTTAATATTAGCAGATGTTGCTAGACAATTAGAAAAAGATTTTAGTAATAGATTAAAAACTGAAAAACTTTTACTCTCAAAAGAAAGACAAGATAAATTAGATCGAAAACGTGAAGATAAAGAGGGGAGAATAGAAACTAAAAAGATAGGTAAGATAGCAACTTCGATAGGTAGCACGATAGTCAAACCATTTCAAAGTATATTTGATAAGTTACTACAATTTGGAAAGTTATTCTTAGCAGGTGTTGGTGTTAATGCAGCATTGACATGGTTATCTGATCCTAAGAATATGGAAAGATTTAAAGGTATTCTTAAAGCCATACAAGAAAAACCCCTTATTGCATTAGGAGCTCTGGGTGGAACATTATTCATCATCAACAAAGCTATTTCTGGAACGTTTCGAGCATTAAAGAACTTTTTAGGAACAATGTTTAATTTTATAAAAAATCCTAAAAAATTCCTAAAAAACATTGTTCCTAACTTATTGAAAGCTGGGAAGAAAATGGTAAATAAGACTCCAACAAAATTTTTATTAGGTAAAGTTGGTACAAAAATTGCTAAAAAAACTGGTTTAAAAGCATTTGGTGCAATACCAGTGCTTGGTGATATAGTTGATATTGGTGTAGCAATTTATAGATTTAGTCAGGGAGATATAGCAGGTGGTTTCTTATCATTAGGTAGTGCCATTCCATTTGTTGGTTGGGGTTTTGCAGCACTTGATATTGCAAGAGAATTCAATGCACCATTCTTGAAAGGCTCAATATTACAGAAGAAGAGATTTGATGAACAAAAGAAAAAAGAAAATAAAAGAGGTAGTGCTTTCGATAGTAGGGCAGGATTCACAGGAACCTCTGTATCACCAGGTAAAGAGTATAGGGTAAATGATGGTGGTGAATTGGAATATTTCCAACCTCTTGTACCTGGCAATATATTTTCATCCACACAAGTAGAAAGAAAGTTAAGAACTAACAGTGGTGCATCAAATATAACATTCATGGAATTACCAATGCTCGATCAGAGAACTAAGAAGCAGATAAAACAAGTAGAACCAGGTGGTGATTCAACAGCTGCTGATGTTACTTCTTATTCATCAACTGATAATAATCAGTATCTTGCTGAATTTAGTATACTTGCAGAGTTAGGTGAGAAAGTATAATGGCAGTTGAAGATAGGGCAAAAGAATTAAATTCTCTTGCAGAAAAAATAAGAGGATCATTCACTAGATTTAATTCACAATTAAAATCTATATCTGATAAAAGAAAAAGAATGTCTAGAAACGTAGCAGAGAGAAAAAAAAGAAGATCAAAATTAAAAGCTACTACTTCAAGTTTTGGTAAATCAATAGGCAATATAACTTCTAATGTGTTAAAAACACCTGGTGATATTTTTGGTAAGGTATTATCTTTTGCATCTTTATTTTTACTTGGTGCGTTAGTAAATATGATACCTCAAAGGCAACAGCAAATAGATAAAGATTTAGAAAATACAAAACAAAAATCTACAAAAATTGGCAATTTCTTTACAGGCATGGTTGATGCAGTAAAAGGTTTTTTTGGTAGTTTTGATAAAACAAAGGCAACTGCTGACAAGACAATAACAGGTGTAAAAGATTCAACTGAGGAAGCAAACAGAGAATTTGCTGATTTAGAAAAAAGTTTTAAAAATTTTGATAATTCTGATAATATAACTCCGAGTGGTGGACCAGAAGAAGAAATAAAAGACGATGATAATACTGATGATGTAGATAGCAAATTTAAAAAACCAAATAAAACAGGATTTGGTGGTTTAAAAAGAGATAATAAAATAAAAAAGAATTATGAAAAAGTATCATCAGAATTTATTGATACTGAGTCAGCCTTGATAAGAGACAAAGATCTTGTGAAAGGTGCAACAGTAGGAGAGGTCATACCATTTAACAAGAAAATGATAATAAATAAGATTGAAGAAACTTTAGGTCGTGGTGAATTACAGTTCGGAACTGGTGTTCAAGATGGAAAAGATGTTGTCATCATAAGTCAAAAAGTTCTTGTAAATTAGTATGTCATTCGCAGGTCCATCAAATTATAAAACTCTTCGCATTGATAAGTCTAATGTGACAGAGGGTACTTCCGCTCAGACTATTGAGGCAGTAGATAGAGATTCATATAATGTAAAAACTGCACAACTTGAAGGAAAAACAATAAGATTTGATTATTTTGAAAGTATCTATTCTCCAATGATTACTGCAAGCACCACCATAGTTGATACTGGTGATTCTGCAACAGATGATAGAGATAATTTAGCCACTATTAGAGATGGTTTCCCGATAGTCGGTGATGGTACAGAATTTATTACTTTTGAAATTTTGAATGGAAGTGGAACATTAAAAACAAAACAACCAATGGCAATTACTGGTGCTCCAATAACTTTAGATCAAAGTCAAAGACAAGTTCTTACATTGCCATTAGTATCTAAACATTCAATCGATACTGCAAGTAAACCAAGATTAGGTTCTTATGGAGTTGGAACCATAGATGAAGCAGTTAAAAAGATATTAAAAGAAAATAATTTACCTTTTCTTGAAAAAAATATAGAAAAATCTAGCACATTAGATAAAGTAGATGGTAAAAATGAAACTCCTATTGATTTAATATTTCACTTATCAAAGAAAACAAAACCAGTCACAGGTGCACCTGGTTTTTTCTTTTACGAAACTCAAGAGGGATTTAATTTTAGATCAATCGAGGGTTTGATTGAACAGGGCATGGAAGATTATAAAAATAATAGAACTGATCGCACATACACTTATTCTAATAATCAAAGACAAGATCCAACTGCGGAAGATAATTATAAGTTGGTAAAGATGCCAGTTATCAAAAGAGATCAAAATCTTATCACTGCTCTTAAAACTGGTGTTTATAATGTTCGCATACAGACCAAAAACCTATTAACAGGTTTATTTACAGATAATATAGTGAATCTTCTTGATAAAAATTCAACATATCTTGGTAATAAACCATCCATAAAACCAAATCAGAATAAAACAACTGCTGCTAATTATTCTAGAACTTATAGTTATGTTTTGACACCAGGCAGTCTTGATGAAGGAGTAGGTACGAAGGTTACAAACAATCCAGCTGAGTATGAACCACAAGCAAACATGAGATATGCAATGTTACATTCACAAATAGTTGATATTCAAATTCCATGCAATGTTAGACTCATGGCTGGTAATGTGATCAAACTTTTGATTGAAAATGTTACGAGTGGGAATAAAACAAATCAAGTGGATAATCCAAATCGTAGTGGTTTTTATCTAATTCTACATCTTAGACATCATTTTGATCCCAAGCATTCTTACACATCATTAACACTTGCCCGTGATACTTACGGATTATATACTAGTAACAAATGAGTTCACCAAAAGATACACCGTTTACTAAAACGAATAGTAAATCAATATATGGAAAAACCCCACTTGAATCTTGGGTTGGTACTGTTGTATCTTTTGGTTCACAGAAAGATCAGGTAGAAGGTGGTTGGGGTTGGAGATATAAAGTTAGAATCATGGGTGATAATACAAACACTGATCAAATTAGTGATGAACAACTTGATTATGCATATGTTTTACTTCCTACCACTGCTGGTTCTGGTGGTGCGTTTAAAATGAGATCAGTCAGAATCAGTCAGGGTGATTTTGTTTATGGTGTTCGTGGTGGTGGTGCAGGTGCACCAACTATGATATTGGGTGTATTCCCAAGAACAGCAAGTCAAGGTTCTGGTGATGGTAATTTTAAAAATCTTTCTGGGTTTGGAAATACTTTAAACAAAACTAAAACATTAAGTGGTGAGTTTAATGAGCAAAAAGGACCTAATACGCCAGGTGTTACTGCCTTAGATCCAAAAACACAAAACCTATCAAACAGACCTGATCCATCAAGTAATTTAGAATCAGTTGGATATGATCCTAAAGATGATAAGGTCATTGATAATATGGAAACTACATTAACACCTCCAGTCACTTCCCCGTCAAAAGAGTGGAAAGAAGGAGATCCAATCACAAAAGGACAAGTTAAAACAATATTGAATGGTAAAACAAACCCACCTTCTCCTGATTACAATTACACTGACACTTTAATAGTCGCTGCGATTGGCCAAGCAAGAACACAAAATCTTTTCTCTGCATCTCTTACAGATACAGCTACTCAAAAAATTGCAGCAGGTGGTGATGGTGCTGCTATAATTGCGATATTGTTTCCACCAGAACTTCCAGTCAATCCATCATAAATAATACAGTTATTATATCATATGACAGCAGTAACCCTAGCAAATTCACTTAAATGTACCTCAACAGATGTAACTGGTGATGTAACTAATTCATTGAATAAGTTTCTGAACAACGTTTCTGAGGGACTTGGTGGCGCTTTTGACTTTGTTGATGGATTAGAAGAAACTGTATCTGATATTGCTGATAGTATGGAGGGACTTACCACAGCTATGAGTGACTTTTTAGAAGAAAGTGTGGTTGGTTTTGTTCAAGAGGGAATGCAGGCTGCGAAGAACTTTCTTCTAAGTAAGTTTACTTTTAATCCTTTTGCTGGTTTAGCACAAAACAGTGCTTTTGAAAATGCAATGATGAGACCTCTCAACGGACTCTTTAAAACTTTTGGTTGCCTTGGCTCTACAATCAAGAAGGCAATGAAAAATACTATAAGAAATATGTTGGGTAATATGATCAAAGGTGGATTTACAAATCCAATTGAGTGTGCTGTTCAGGATTTTGTCGGTGGTCTCATGGGCAAAATTACAAACATGGTGAGTGGAATTGTTGAACCATTGATGGCTCCGATTAATGCTATGTTAAGTATAGTTGGAAAAGGATTTGGAGCAGTCAAGGGTTTTCTTCTCGGTGGTCTGAATATTCTTGGTAAAATTCAAGGATTGATTAACTGTGCTGATGATGCGAGTAGTGGAGAGTGTCATGTTGTTGAAACATATGATTTATTCACAGGACCAGCAAGTAAAAAAGGTGATGCAGAAAAACAAAACTTTATATCAAAAGGACTTAATAAGTTCACAGAAAAAATAGAAAAAACAGGTGATAATCTTGATGGATTAACAGGAGACATTGGAAACTGGGGTATATTTGGTGGTAAAAGAGAAACTACAAGAGAAGATAGATTAAAAGAAATTGATAAAGAATTTATAGAAGAACGTGGTGATTATCCTAGCATTGCTGATGTAGATGTTGAATTAAGGAAAACAAAAGCTGAAACTGATAGAATAGCAGAAGAGTTAATACAAAATAATGCTAATCTTAAAAGAATAAATGCATCTGGTAATACAAGTTTTGCTGCTTCTAGACCATATATAGTGAAAAGAGAGACATTAACAGAGGAACTTAATGTAGAATCTAATAAATTAAAAAAATTAGAAGAAATTCTTGTTAAATTAAGAGAATTACAAAGACAGAGAGCAGAAGTATTTAAAATGGAAGCAGGTGCAATTATAAAAGAGGATCTTGGTGGAACTGCAGCTATAAGAGGTGATATAGATCGTGAAGAGGCAGATTGTAATTCAGGTAATGTGTTTAAATGTGGTATACCAAAGGTAAGTATCTTCGGTGGAAATGGAGAAGGTGCTGTCGGTGATGTCATTTTAGGTAACTTTATTGAAGAATTAGACAAGACTATATCAAAGACGGAGTATAAAAAGGTTGTAGGCACTAAAACATACGCAAGAATAGGAGATTATTTCATAACAAAGAGTGGTGGACAAGGAAACAGAATGAACACTTATTATCATGTATTGTTAGAGAATGGAAATTACCCACGAAAAGGTAAAAATTATAGACCCGAAGCAGGAGCCAGAAAATTTACAAAAGAGGAAATTGTTGCAACAGCTGCTCTTATTAAATCTGGAAAGTATGATCCTGCATCAAGAGTAGATCAAGTAGATTATGTCAAAACACAGGTTGGTGGAAGTATAATTGAGGATATTAAACAAACTGGTGGTATTATTGGTGTAGATATTAAATATCCTGGTGAGGGATATACACAAGAACCTCTTGTACGTTTTGAGGATAATTGTAAACAGGGATATGGTGCTTATGGTCGTGCTGTGATAGATAAAGATCCAAATTCACCAACTTATGGTCAATTAACTAAAATTTTAATTATATCAGAGGGTGAAAATTATCCAGTAGAAGCACCAGAAGATGTGTTTGTTGATGAAGTTGTTGTTGAAGATGGTGGTTCTGGTTATACAATGGATGATACGATAGAAGATTTTGAAATTTGTGGACTTGATGAGAATGGTACAATTACAAAAGTGTGCACAAATGATAAAGCATATCAAACTTTACCACCTGCAATTGTTCAGAGTCCAACGGGTAGTGGTGCGATATTGACCCCTGTTATGACACGTAAACCTAGACAAATGAGTGTTGTAACTGTAATTGATTGTATTACTCCACGAGGAAATATCGTAGGATATGTAAATGGAAAAGAATATAATGGTCCTTTCCATGTTCATCCAGATACAGGTCAGAAGATGGTTGGTTTAGCACACACTACGAGAGCTCATGCTACAATATATAATACTCCACAAGAAAGTTTGAGATCAGGTGGTACACCTTCATCTAACGTGGGATCAACACAAATTAGAACTAGAACTATAAGAGAATTAATAACCGAGAGTGAAACATCACAAACTCCTACTGAAACTTACACTGATCCAGTAGATGAAGCAGGTGATACAACACCACCACCAAGTGCTCCAAGTTCACCACCACCAAGTACACCACCAAGTAGTGGTGGCGGTGGATATGGAGGAGGATATTAATGTCAAATGAAGCCAGAGTTTTAGACTCCTTTGGTCCTAATCTTGTTATAGAAACTAATGGTCCTGTTGGTGTGGGTGGTGGATTTGCCTATCAACTTTACTCTATAACCAAGAAAGGTTCTACATGGCAACAAGCATTGCATGAGAGTGGATTAGCAACTATGGAGTCGAGTAATGGACTCGAAATTCAAACAGGTAAGAAAAACAAAAAGGGTGATGTGAGTTTTCTCGCCATGGCACATCATGGTGATGTTTGTCTAAATTCTAATTCAGGGTGGGTAAGAATTAAAGGTAAAAACATAGTTTTAGATGCAACAAATGAATTAATATTACAGGGCAAACATATCATACTTGGCAATGCAAATAAAACAACAGCAGACACACAAATTATCGCAAGAAAAATTGAAATCAATGGATCAAAAGAAGTAAAAATTACAGGTGCAACGAAGATAACAAAAGAGAGTGGTAATATTTTCTTAAAAGCATCGCATCATAAAGTAATGAATGGTTTAGCTAAGGCTGCATTCATTCCTGGCCAATATAAGGTAGGTTTCGGACTACGTAATCTTACTTTGGGAGATTTCTAATGTCACAATACCCAAATTCACCTGATCTCGGCAATCAATCTCAATCTGGTGATTCAGTTTTTGAGAATGTTTGGGTTTTTGGAAAACTTAATTATCCTTTTGAGCAAGATGATTTAAAGATAAGATCAATCGATGTAAGTGAACCTTCATTTTTTAAAAAAAGTGTAACTCTTTCGGGAGATTTAAATCTTACAGGAAATGCAGCGATTGTTGGAGATGTTAGTCTTGATGAATTAGACGCACGTAATGCAAACTTTACAGGTATTGTTACTACTAGTGGAGATTTATATGTATCTGGTAGATTTAGAGATGTAAATTCAGCCACTGGTTCAGCAGGTCAAATACTTTCTTCTACTGGTAACGGTGTTGATTGGATTGATGCAAATACAACAAGTGTTAATAATTCAATTAATGTGGGTGTTAATGTTGATTCAACAAACGCAGATCAATTTGTATCATTTTTTGGAGCAAATAGTGGTAATCAACCAAATCGTGTAGATAATGATTTTAAATATAATCCAAGCACTAATTTATTAAAAATAGATGGAACAGCTGGTGGTATTGTTCCTTCTGGTGCTATTATTCTGTGGTCTGGTGCTGCAAATGCAATTCCTACTGGTTATGCTCTTTGTGATGGTAATAATAATACACCCGATTTAAGAAATCGTTTTGTTGTTGGTGCAGGTAGTGGTTCTAATTATAGTGTAAATGATACTGGTGGTGCTGACTCTGTAACTCTTACAGTAAACCAAATACCAGCACACACTCATACCTACATTGATCAGTATGTTGCAATTAATAATGGATATCGACCTTGGCCAGCAAATAATAATGATTGTGCTGCGAGAGATGTTAATAGTGGAAGTGCTGGTGGTGGACAGTCACACGAGAACCGACCACCATACTATGCTCTTTGCTTTATTATGAAGACCTAGTTGACACAATTGGTGCTCTAGTATTAGAATATAAATATTATGGTTCTAAAAAGAAAAATGGACAAAGAAAAAAGTCCGATGGAAAGATTGCATGATGATATTCGTCAAGCAGTAAAGAAAATAGAAGATGATATGGATGATGAAATGGTACGCATCCATACAACCGAGAATGATGACGCAGGCTAAATAATTTACCTGCTTAAAATCTGTGTACAAACTCTCTACTAAATTTTGCTGGTTTGATGACAGTAAAATCATCGTAAAGATGTTTTTCATCAATGGACTACCATTTACTTTTGATGAATTGCCATTTGGACACACATGGGATGAAGAACTCTGTAGTGTAGCAGACGAAAACCCTTGTTATGACCCAGAATACATGTATAAAGCATATGGGTATTTGATGTTAGAAGAATTACACCCTCTATATTTTCCAGTTCAATTGGAAAATCCAGAACTTTTACCTGATGATTTAGAGTATCTCTACGAACAGGAAGAATCTACCTAACTAAATAGATCATAGGAATATTTTGTAAAAAAATAAAGCGATGCCTCTTAATAAACTAGAGAATTTTATAAAGAATACTGAAGGTCGTATTCTTTATGTGAATCCAAATGACATTGATTCTACTGATGCGATCACGAATCAAGGTAATTCACTTGCAGCACCATTTAAAACAATACAGAGGGCTTTACTAGAGTCTGCTAGATTTTCATATGTAAAGGGAGAAAATAACGATTTAATTGAAAGAACAACTATATTAGTATATCCAGGTGAACATGAATTAGATAATAGACCAGGTTTTGCAGTTAAAGATGTAAGTGGAACTGCAACAGCAGTATCTCCTTCTGGTGCAGAAACAGCAGCACAAACAACTCTATCACTAGATTTAACATCTAATTTTGATATAACACAAGAAGATAATATTTTATATAAGTTTAATAGTATTAATGGTGGTGTAATTGTACCTCGTGGTACTTCTATCGTTGGACTAGATTTAAGAAAGACAAAAATAAAACCAAAATATGTTCCTAATCCTACTGATACAACAGTTGCTTCAACTGCATTGTTCAGAGTCACTGGTACTTGTTACTTCTGGCAGTTCTCTATCTTTGACGGAGATGAAGCTGGATTAGTATATACAGATCCCATTGATTTCTCTGCCAATAATCAATCGACACCAAGTTTTTCACACCATAAACTAACTTGTTTTGAATACGCTGATGGTGTAAATGTAGATAATCGTTTCGGTCTTACTGATCTTGAAATCTATTATAGTAAGTTATCAAACGCATTTAACGTATCATCTACGAGAGATATAGATCAAAAATATCCATCATCAAGTGAAGGATTTGCTCCACAAAGACCAGAATTTGAGATTGTTGGTGCATTTGCATCTGATCCACTCTCTGTTTCGACTATGATTTCAGGTGATGGTGCAACACCAGGTAATGTTATTACAGTCACTACAACCACACCACATGGTTTAAGTAGTGGAACACCGATTAAGGTCAAGGGTGTCTCTGTTGCTGATTATAATGTATCAGCAAAAGTTGCAAGTGTTTTAACTGCTACACAATTCACATACTTATTACCATTTGTTAGACCAAACTTATTAGCAACACCTCAATCAGTCGCATCAGCAACAATTACAATTGAAACTGATACTGTAACAGGTGCATCACCATATATCTTTAACGTATCACTTCGTTCTGTATTTGGAATGAATGGTATTCTTGCTGATGGTGCAAAGGCAAGTGGATTTAAGAGTATTGTTGTTGCTCAGTTCACTGGTATTTCACTTCAAAAGGATGACAGAGCATTTGTAAAATATAATGAAACATCAAGAGCATACGAAGGTATAACCATACAACTTTCAAAAGGTGCTTCTTTATCAAAAGAGTCATCATCACTTGATCCATCCACAGTATATCATTTAGATAGTAATGCCATCTATCGAAAAGAGTGGCAAACAACACACATCGCTATGAAAAATGATGCAATCATGCAGATTGTGTCAGTGTTTGCGATTGGATTTAATAAACATTTCTCCGCAGAAACAGGTAGTGACGCATCAGTTACTAACTCTAACTCTAACTTTGGTCAGATTGCACTTACATCTGATGGATTTAAGAAGACTGCATTTACAAAAGACGATACAGCATATATTAGTAATATTATTACACCAAGATCAATTAATGAAACTCCTATAAGTGTTGATTGGCAGTCATTAGATGTTGGACTTACTACATCTGTAGGTATATCAAGTCACTTATACTTGTTTGCATTTAAAGATTTTGATGATAAACCACCAGTTATTATTCAAGGTTATCGAGTTGGTGCAAAAACAACTGATGCCTTATCATTAAATTTTAGTGGCACTGTAAAAACTGCTGAAATCAACATGACTGATAGTGTTGTAAGCACTGGATCATCAGTCATAAGTGGCACAAATGTAAGTTTAAAAACATTTAAGGTTGAATCAGGACCTTCATTTATACAGAATGACGCTGCATCTTCAAATATATTCACTATTGGAACTCATACTCTACAAACAGGTGAGAAGATTCGTGTATTCAGTGATGATGGTGATTTACCAGAAAATATTGAAGCAAACACAGTTTACTTTGTAATAAGAATATCATCAACTGAAATCAAGTTAGCATTATCTGTAACCAACGCACAGAATAATGTTGCAATTACAGTTTATGGTGGTACAAAATTATTTGTAGAGAGTCGTGTATCAGATAAATCATCAGGTGATATTGGCTCACCCGTACAATTTGACCCAATTAATAAGAGTTGGTTCATTCATGTAGATACCGATAATACAATCTACCCAGAAATATTATCTCAGGGTGTAACTGGTCTTACAGAGAAGAGTGTTGTTACAACAATTTCAAGAACTGTTGATCCAAGATCTTTGGATGAGAGATTATATACAGTTCGAGTTGTTGTTCCAAAAGAAGCAGCAAACGCAAAAGATCCTGATGATGGATTTGTTTTACAAGAATCTAGCACAACAGGTGTAAGAGCAAGCACTGATTTTTCACTCAGAACTATTGACGCAACTGATGTATTCTTTGATCGCAATCCAAGATTTATCAGTACTTGTTCTGCATCTGCATCAACTGTTTCAGTTAGAACTGAATTGCCACATAATCTAAATGTGAGTGATAAGATTAATGTCTTAAATGTTAAGAGTTCTACAAACGCAACAGGTGTTGGTAATTCTGCATTTAACGGAACATTTGAAATTACTGCAATTACAAATGATAAAGAGTTTCAATATACAACCACTGATACTGATGGTAAGGTACATAACACAGGAAATTTTACAAGTGATACTTCTGATAGAACAATAAATCTACCAAGATTCCAAAGAAATGATTTACAATCAAATCTATACATCTATCGTAGTGAAGTAATCAGTCAGTATATTAAAGACGTACAAGATGGTGTTTACCACTTATATGTTCTAAAAGCAGATAATACAATTAATACTGAGTTTACAAATCAAAAATATAGTCAAAATGTTACTGACTTGTATCCACAACAAGATAAAGATAATGAGAATGATAATCCACCAGCATCAGTTTCATTTGCACGTAGAACACCAATAGGTGATGTTGTAACTAATAGTCTTAAAAACAGTATCACAAGAGAAGCGAATGATACATTACTACAAGACTTTGGTAAAGGATTAAAGATAACAGGTATTGAATCAGTCTCAGGTGTTTCTACAATTACCTTTGACAGAGAACATGGTTTAAGTGGTATTGTCACATACACTGATTTCACAGGTGGTACAGGATATTCAAATGGTACATACCATAATATTAAATTATTTAATGAGGGTACAACTACATGGGATGGTGCAACTGCAAAAGTAACTATTGCAGGTGGATCAATAACTAAATTTGATGTTATAGATGGTGGATCTGGGTATAGTGGTACTGAGAAATTAGAATTCGACCCAACAGTTATTGGTAATCCTACTATTGGTGCTGCCGCCACCTTTACATCAGTTGGTATTAGTACAAACGTTGGTGATGTTTTACAAATTACTGGTATTGGTACATTAACAGATGGATATTATAAAATTGCATCAGTTCCTTCAACAAAAACAGTTTCTGTTGCAACTACAGCAGGTGATCCATCATTCTTATCTGGTCAATTTGCACTTAACTTAGGACCTGCAGTCTCAATAGTATCAGATGACTTTGAATCTGTAAGTGGTGTGTCTACATTTACTTGTGGTTCTGCTCATGGATTAGTAATTGGAAGTCCATTTAGAATTATTGATAGTTCAAATAATAAATTAGGTGACTTTACAGTTAAAGAGAGAGTTGGTATTAAAACATTCTCTGCGAAGACCGATGAGAATCTAAGTAGTGCATTTGTATTACGTCATGGTATGAGTGCAGGTGATGCAACATCAGGTGTAGATGGAGAAAATCTAGGCACAAGAGGATTAACATTCTTTGATAATGAAACACTTACACTTACAGAAGATTTAACAACTGGATCTCAGATGAAGGTTGTAGTACCAAACGCAGGTATTGGAACAGCAATTAGATTCCCACTTGGTTCATATGTTCAAATTGATAATGAGATAATGAGAGTTACCACATCAGAATTATCTGGTAGTGGACTTGATGTAATTGGTGTTGTTCGTGGTGCTTTGGGAAGTACAAAAGATAATCACCTAACAGGATCATTAATAAGAAAAATTAAACCAGTTCCGATTGAATTTAGAAGACCATCTATTATTCGTGCTTCTGGACATACATTTGAATATATTGGTTATGGTCCTGGTAACTATTCAACTGGACTTCCACAGGTTCAAGTTAAAACACTGACTGAAAGAGAAGAGTTCCTAGTTCAATCACAAGAGAGATCATGTGGACAGGTTGTTTATACTGGTATGAATAATGAGGGTGACTTCTTTATTGGTAATAAGAGAGTTAGTTCTTCAACTGGACAAGAAAAAACATTTGATGCTCCAGTTCCAACTGTAACAGGTGAAGATCCATCAAGATTAAGTGTTGTATTTGATGAAGTTGTTATTAAAGAAAGACTTAAAGTTGAAGGTGGAACATCAAGAACTATCTTATCTAACTTCGATGGTCCTGTTAACTTTAGTAAGGATGTTAGATTTGATGCACTGACAACTATATCCAAGACTCTAACATTATCACAAGGAACACAATCAACATCAACAACTACAGGTGATTTAATTGTATCTGGTGGTGTTGGTATTGCGAAGAGTGTTTACATTGGTGGAGACTTAACTGTATCTGGTAAATTTAATGGTGGGTCTGTTGAGTTTGGTAATGTTCAAATTGCACAAACCACTGACAATACTATTGATACTAGCAATGGTAGTTTAACTCTATCTTCTGCCAGTGGTGCAATGAACATAAATGTGACTTCTCTTGATGTTAATGCAAATATGGATGTCAGTGGCAATGTCGATCTTAATACAGATAGTTTGGCAAAGATTACCACGATGTCGATTGCCAAAGTTCAATCAACCACGAACTCAACCAGTAAAACAACTGGTGCATTAATAGTAAGTGGTGGTGTTGGAATTAATAATGATCTTCATGTAGGTGGAGACATAACTGCATTCTCCTCATCAGACCAAAATCTAAAAGAAAACATTGTTGTTATACCGAATGCACTTGATAAAATCAATGCAATTAGTGGTAATACATTCACTTGGAAATCAAATAGTGATACTTTCCTACAAGGAGATGACACTGGTGTGATCGCACAAGAGGTTGAAGCACTTGGATTGCCAGGCATCACAACTACTAGAGATGATGGTGTAAAGGCAGTTAATTATGATAAATTAGTCCCTGTCTTAATACAGGCAATTAAAGAACTATCTGCGAAAGTAGATGCACTATCCTAATAAATAACTAAAAATACTACAAGATGGCGAGTATAAGAAAATCATTTAGTTTCCGAAACGGAGTCCAAGTTGACGAAGATAATTTTATCGTCAATGCTAATGGCTTGGTTGGTATCGGAACTTCCATACCAGGTGAAGCTCTTGATGTTCGTGGTACAGCAAAGGTAGTTGGTTTAGTCACAGCATCAGATGTATTTGTATCTGGTGTTGCAACGATCACAGAGATTCAAGTTGGAAGTGCAATAACAATTGGTAATAGTGGAGTTATAACTGCTACATCATTCTTTGGTGATGGTGCAACTTTATCTAACTTACCTACATCACAGTGGAAAGACGTTGATGTTGGACTAGGTTATACTTCAATACACGCAGTGGGTAATGTTGGTATCGCTACCACAGATCCAAGAAGTAGTTTCCAAGTTGGTGGAACACCAGGTGTTGCAGGTAAGTCAGGAGTTGGTATAAATTCGATAGGTAATATTCAAGCAACTGGTATTGTAACTGCTACGAGTTTTGTTGGAGCATTATCTGGTAATGTTGTTGGTAATGTTACAGGAGCAGTAACTGGAAATGTAACGGGTAACATAACTGGTAATGTGGATGGAAATATAAATTCAACTGGTATTTCAACCTTCTCTCAACTTTCTGTTACGGGGTTAGTTAACGTTGGTACATCAGCAACATTCACAAGTGGTGGATTAGATGTAACTGGTGTCACATCATCTACGAGTTTTGTTGGCCCTGTTACTGGAAATGTAACTGGAAATCTCACAGGTAATGTAACAGGAAACGTAACTGGAAGTATCACTGGTGATATTAATTCTGGTGTTACAACAGCATCAACAGCAGTCAATGTTGGTACAGGTGGAACTGCACTTGCAGCATTAAACACAGGTAGAGTTGGAATTGGATCTGCGATCCCTAAATCAGATTTGACAATTAGAAAAGCATCTGATGCGTCACTAGAAATTGTTGGAGAGTCTGGATTAACAAAAGTAAGTCTAGGTAAATCAGATACAGATGGTAATGAATCTGCACTTATAAGAT
>Ga0181405_1000360_pt1 | contig 16060 bp, 15 predicted proteins | sample 28SPOviralmetaG_FD_130134 | JGI IMG/M metagenome (GOLD analysis project Ga0181405, IMG submission 130134) | Marine viral communities from the oligotrophic San Pedro Time Series (SPOT) site, San Pedro Channel, CA, USA - 28 SPOT_SRF_2011-11-29 | ecosystem: Environmental > Aquatic > Marine > Strait...
AAAATCTTGTAATTCTTTGTCAAAAAATAAAGTTTCATGAGTTAAATAAATTGGGTCATTTTGATTTTTTAAATAGAAAGTAAATTCAAATTGTATCATAGTGTTATTGTTTATTATATTATCCATATTGATTCGTATTTGCTTTGTAAAAAGTATATGAATTGTTTAGTAGTAGAATATGTCAGTATGTCATTCCACACTATGTCACAATGTCATACAATATAATTATTAAGTATATGTCGTAATGTCATGACAATCAGTCATATGTGTCATGTCAAATTGTCATAATAGTTATGAAGGTTTGGCATGGTTGTTGAGGTGTCGGCGAGTGACAGTGTATAATGTGGACGAATGCATGTGTAAAAACGGGTAATGCATGGATAGTTGAGGATAAAAACAAGGTAGGTTAATGGGTATATAATAGGAAAATTATAAAACATGGCGGGGCTGGGTGAAAATATTTGCGTTTGGGATTGAGTGGTGGGGTGGGGAGGGAGGGGGCTACGCTATACCCCTAAATATCTAACGTTTTTTAAAAACAGGACATAAGCCTTATAAGTTATATAAGTAAGCAGCTATTGTCACATTTTAAAACACTCATATTATATGTGATTATACTGGTATGGCTAAAAAAAGAAGAGGTAACTCACAAGGATTATCACCTACTGCATTAAAAGCAAAGAGAGACAGAGACTTAGCAATGGCTAAAACGCCTAGACGTACAGCTATGAGATCTCAAAACCAAAGCATAGGCCAAACCTCAACCAGAGATATACATCATGTTAACGGTGTAGCTGGTAAAACAATATACCAGTCTATATCTGAAAACAGAGATACAAGTAAAGAAAGAAACGCATAAGCGTAACCCGGCAATAATGCCAATAACCTAAATACCAAAACAATGACGTATTTTTATTACAAGACTAATACGTGGAATAGTCAACCACAACCACAATTAACCGAAGAAACAATAAACCTTTGGAAACACCTCGCAGATAAAAAGAACTGGAGGATTGTACAACTACCAAATGGATTCTTTCAAACAGAATACAAAGACATCGATTGTCCTTGTGATCCTGAAAAAGATGATTGCTGTGAAAAATGGCATGATGTCACAAGAAGAGAAACTATAGAGGGAGCAGAAGCTGCAATTGATGGAAGCATCGAGCACTATGCTAAGAAAGTAGATTTCTTAAAAGGACCTAAAGTAGTTAAAACATTTAAATAACATATAATATAATTTAATCTAATGGAATATCACAATCCCAGTGAACTTGTCAAAGAATTATCTTTTGGCGACGAAGCTAAAAACAAAGTAATACAAGGTGTAGATAAACTAGCAAGAGCAGTTAAGTCTACATTGGGAGCATCAGGTAAGTGTGTAATATTTGAAGATGCCCGTGGAAAACCGGTGATAACAAAAGACGGTGTAACCGTTGCGGAAAGCGTAGTCTTATTTGATCCGGTTGAAAACATAGGGGCAACACTTATTAAAGAGGCTGCTAGAAATACAGTGAAAGAAGCAGGTGACGGTACTACTACAGCTACCGTCCTTGCTGAATCACTACTAAAAGAAGCAACTAAAGCTAAAGGCTCTATAAGAAATACTAAAGCTGGTATTGCTTCTTATGCTAAAAAGCTAAACAAATACTTAGATGATAAAGCTATACCTGTAGAAGGTGAAATGCTAAAAGACGTAGCAGCTATATCATGTAATAATGAATTAGAGTTAGGTAGTATAATATCTGAAGCTTACGAAAAAGTAGGTAAATCAGGTGTGGTACTGATGGAAGAGTCAGATACAGAAAAAACGTACGTTGATATCGTAGATGGAGTACAGTTAGAATCAGGCTTAAAATCACCACACCTTATAACAGATAAAGATAAACAACGAACAGTACTAGATAAGCCATTGGTTTTAATAGTAGCATCTGAAATACCTAACATACGTAAAATACAACCTATACTAGAACATGTTATAAAGACAAAAAGGTCATTACTTATAGTGGCTGAGGTTAGTACTCAGGTGTCATCTACGTTATTAATGAACAAAGTTAAAGGCAATATTAAGGTAAATTACATTGATCCACCAGGTTTCGGCCCAACAAAGCAAAGCACGCTTGAAGACTTAGCGTTTTTAACAGGTGCTACTATAATGGATGAAAACCTAGGTGATGATTTAGATCTTATAAACCCTGATTGTTTAGGTGAAGTACAAAAATCAGTGACAGACGACAAAACTACAGTGCTGACAACTATAGATTTAGGCTTAGATTTGAATGAAAGAATTGAAAATGTACAAAAAAGTATAAAAAAAGAGAAAAATCAGTTTATAAAACGTAGACTAGACCAGAGATTAGCCATGTTAAGTGGTTCAGTTGGGCTAGTTAGGGTTGGCGCTGACTCAAAAGTGGAGTTGAAGGAGAAAAAAGACAGAATAGAAGATGCTATTTACGCTGTTAAGGCCGCCTTGAAAGAAGGAATAGTCCCGGGCGGTGGCGTTGCACTAGTCGATGCTGTCAGAAACAATAAACCCGTCACTGAAGGTGAAGAAATATTGTCAAAAGCTGTTTTAGCTCCATTTTTTACGATATTAGATAACGCTGGTATTGAAAAAGTACCAATTTCAGAGCTAGATGATGGCGATGGAATAGATGTTACTTGTAATTGTGAGAAAAACATGATTAATGCAGGTATTATAGACCCTGTGTTAGTAACAAAGTCAGCCTTAAAAAACGCTATATCAGTAGTTTCTACTATAATTTCTGCAGATTGTGTAATTTCAAACATTAGAATAGAAAATGCAAGCAGTTAATTATTATATAGTAGTAGAAAACATAAAAGTCGAGCCGAAGAAAGTAGGTGGGCTTATATTAACCGATAAAACAGACACTGACAATAGATATATAAAGGCTAAGATACTTTCTATAGGTAATTTAGTTAAAGGCGTTAGTGAAAATGACATAGTTTATTACGACAGGCATGCTGGTCACAGCATACAGGTTAAAGACGATTTGTATAAGGTTATACAAGTTGGAGATGTAGTTTTAGTGGAATGAGAATAACAGCATCAGATTTAAGAGAAATGAATTTATTTAAGTATTACAGGCTTGTTAGAAAATGGGCCTGTAAAACTTATAATCTAAAAGATGCTGATTTAGAACTTTTAATCTATTTAGATTGCAAATCACGATTTACACGTAATAACTTTATAGAGGGTGTATATACTTACTCGTGGGATAAAAACAGATGGGAAAGGCTTCGTAGAGAGGGCTGGATCGATGTTTGGCGAGAAAGAAACAGAACTTCACAAAAATATGCAGTCTATAAAACATCATTTAAATGCAGTCAACTTATATCAAGAATATATAGAATACTTTTAGCAGAAGAGGATTTACCTACTTCAGAAAGAAGTAAATTCTACAAAAACAAATCATATACAGATAAAGTCTATAATAAATCTATAGACGATATGATAAAAGATAAAAACAGATAATTATGAAAGGAATAGGTCCAAACAATTTGGGTATGTCAAAATCTTCAGGTAACTACTGTTGTGGAATACCAGACTGCGATCATACGGGTAGTGCAGCTAAATTTAACGATAAGCTAGAAAGTCAAGCAATGAAAGGTAATTTACCTGAAGGCTTTGCTAAAGCGGTTATGGAAAATAAAGAAAAGTCTGCTACACCGTTAAAAAAAGGTTGCACTTCAAAAAAATAAAAATGTCATTTAAGCTACCCAACACTATAAACAGTTTACTAGGACTAGATCCTGTGACAACTACTTATTCAAATCCTGTATTTTTAAAAGATCTACCAGGTGAGATAAAAGGTGAGGCTAATACTGACGGCACTACGTATGTGGACAAGTCTTTATCAGCAAAAGATAGAGTAGAGGTAAAAAAGCATGAAGACGTACACCACGATCAAATGGGTCAAAACAGACTCGCATATGACAATAAAAACGTTTATTGGAAAAAAGACACAGGTAGTCCTATGAAAATATTTTCAAGAGAAGTGATGGAAGAAGGCAATCACAGCCTACAATGGGAAGCTGAAGCTCACTTAAAACACAAACCAGTAAAAAAATAAAACATGAGTAATTCTAACAAACAAAATTATACTCCGTACAATATCTACCAAAAAAGAAAGATGGCAGAAGAGGAGAAATCAGGAACTCCGCTAAAGAGCATATATTCTAAAAACCATAACATGTTCTCTAAAGGCGTAGGTCATCTTAGAGCAGGTTTAGATTCTGGTTTTGCACAAGGCGAAGAAGCAGGAGCAAAAAGAAAAAAAGGGCCAGCAATAGTAAATTCACCAGACGATGAAAACGCTGCTCAAGGAGTTGATTTAGGTGGTGTAGAAAATAAATAAATAAATAAATTATGAGAAAAGCATACGGAACACCATTTAAATTAAGATCTACTCCATTTAAAGAAAACGGAAAAGATGACTTACCATCACCAGATTACTCAGGTGATCCAATAGTTGAAGATCTAGGCGTCATGGTAGGTGATGATAACCATTTAAAACAAGTAAATAAAGAAACTACAAAAGGTGCAAAAGTTGAAAAACTAGCAACAACACCTGAGGAGATAGCTGCCTATAAAAAATACTTAGCCGACGTTGAGTCTGGTAAAATTAAAAGAAATACAAAGTATGATGATAAGGTAGATTACAAAATTAAAGATATTCCAACACCTCCGAAACCAGGTGGTCCTGGTGATAAAGTAGATCCATTTAAACCTGATGAATATAGAGGTCAAGTTAGAACAGGTAAAATTGCAGGCAATAAAGCTGTTCAAGCTTCCAACAAAGCTAACAGGGCTAATAATAAATTAGCTAAATTTAAAAAACGAAAATCAGATGATGATGGTAATTTTATAGAACCAAAACCAGGTGATAAAGGTTACAAAAAATACATGAGGCTTAAAAATACTTCTGATATAAGAAACGAGCAATCTGACGCACAAAGAGAATCTAGTAGAAATAGATTTGATCAATTGAAACAAGGTAGAAACGCGTATAGATCTGGTGAGCAAGTAAAATATCGTTACGATATGAGCAAAGGTTCAGAAGGCGCAGAAGGATCAGACTTTACGGTAGCATCTGATGAAGATTTAAAAAATTACAGAAGAGTTTCTGATATACCAGATTACAGCGGCAAAAAAGCTGGTATAGGGTATGGCAGAAAAAGATCAGCAACACCATTCAAACTTAAAAGATACAAATAATGGCATTTAAACTAAACAAATCATCAAGTAACTTATTTCATAAAATAGGTGAATCAAAATCAAAAAACCCTGCTAAAGATCCTATGTTAAGTGTGGGTGTAGGTAAAACATCTGCTTCAGCTTTAAAAAACAAAGGACCAGCTATAACACCAGTTGTAGAAAAAGGAGTTATACCTTCTGATATGACAACAGGTAGGTCTGGCCATTTAGACGAGGTTGTTATTAGCTCAAAACCTAAAAAAGATTATAAAACTAGAGTAGAGCATAGATTAGATAAAACTCAAATAAAAGGTGAAGAAGCTGTAGAAAAAGGTAATTACAAGAAAGCAAACAGACTGCAAAGAAGAAAGCAAAGGTTACTAGCTAGAAAAGCAAAACAAGACGTTACTAGAGGTAAGAAACAATACGTTAGAAAAGATAAGAAGTTTTACAAAGACAGAGAGGAAAATGCCTAAGAAAAAGTTTAAAGAAACAAAAGTTGGGCAATTTCTTATAAACAAAGTACCTAGTATACTAGGCGTAGCAGGTGATTTACTACCTGATGCCGGTGTGTTAGGTATGGTTAAAAGTCTTATTGAGAAAGAAGATCCAGCAGTATTACCGCCAGAAGACAAAGAAAAAGCTTTAAAGTTGTTAGAGCAGGATATGGTAGAAATGCAAGAAGTATCTAAACGATGGGACAGTGATATGAAAAGCGATTCGTGGCTTAGTAAAAACACTAGACCGTTAACTTTAATATTTTTAACAGTGTCTATGGTATTGTTAATATTCTCAGACAGCATTGGTGAAAGCTTTGAGGTCGACTCAGGTTGGGTTGATTTATTAAAATCACTACTTATAACAGTATACGTGGCTTATTTTGGTTCACGTGGTGCTGAAAAATTTAAATCTATAAGCAAAAAGTAGAATGGCAAGAATAAGCACTGTGCAGCTAGATACTAGTGTCGAAGCTACAGACAGATTACTAGGTTCAAACAGCGGAGGTGCTACAAAAAACTTCCAGATATCAGATATTGCTGAATTTCTAGGTTCTACAAATGCTAGCGGTATAGCTGGCTCAGTACCTTTTAAATATAACCCATCAACATTAGTTAGTGGGTCTATGCAAATAGCGGGTGGTGCAACATCTTTTCCAACAGGTTCTAATGTAGTTTTAAAGGTAAGTAAGTACCCAAACGGACAAGGTGGTAAATCAGCTTTAGCTGTTTTAAGCACTTTTCCAAAAAAAGACATTATAATTAGTCAAGTTCAAGATTCTAACGTTTTTGGCGTGTATAGAGTAAAACAAGTACAACAAGTAGGTTCTACTGATTATTATAATATTACGATGGATCATTTACAGTCGAATAATAATTCTGAAGGTAAAGGTTTCTTAGCAAACGTATATTACGTTTTAACTCCTTATATAGGAGCACAAGATAAAGATTTTAGTTTATCATTTTCAACTAGTGACTTAGTTTCTGACTCAGGAGAATATCACTTAGTTGTTAATCATAACTTAGGTAAATTTCCAAATATAACCGTAAAAGTTAGCACTGGTTCAATAGTTCAAGTGCCAATAAAACATATAACAAACAATCAATCAAAAGTATTTTTCAAGAGTTTAAACTCTGGGGTTATACATGCAAACTAACAAAATTTAAAAAATGGCAATACAATATTTACACGACATTGACTTAAACGGCAATGAACTACAAAACGCAAAACTCCATGTCACAGGAACAGCCCCTACAGCAGCCGCTGGTGCAATATTCTTTGACAGTGGTAACAATCTTTTAAAAGTTTGTCTTGACGGTACTAACTTTGTAACTGTAGCAACAGGTTCAGATGCAAATACCCAAAACGTTTTTACATCATCTTTTGTAGATGATAGTAATGACGCGCTATTAAGGCTTACTAAGTCTGGCGCTTCAAGTGGCACACAAGACATAAAGTTTGTAGCAGGTAGTAATATAACCCTTACACCAAACAGTGGTCAAGATGAATTACTTATATCATCTGCTAATGATACATTATCAACAGAGCAAGTACAGGATATAGTTGGGGCAATGTTTAGTAGTAATACTGAAACAAGAATATCCGCAAGTTATGTTGATGGTGGTGTTGGTGCTGGTAAAATCAACTTGGTTGTTGATGATATGACCGCTGATAACAACACGCAAAATACAACTACTTTATCTTTTGTTGATAGTTCTAATGACATAATTTTAAGAAACACTACTGGTGGAGCTGGTAGTGGTACGCAAGATATAAAATTTGTTGCAGGTTCCAATATAACATTAAATCATACAGATGCTAATAATATTGAAATTGCATCTTCTGATACAAACACAGATACATTACAAAGTGTAGCTGATTCAACTAGCAGTGCTGAAAATTTCGTAACTTTTGTTGCTAGTGCTAGTGGTGCTCAAACTGCTGGATCAGATAGCACGTTTGTTTATATACCTAGCTCAGAAACATTAAAAGTTAAAAACCTTATTGTTTCAGGTGATACAACAACAGCTAATGAAACTGTAAAAATTGTTTCAAACAACACGTTAGAGTTTGAAGGTGCTTCAGGTACTGATGCAGATAACGAGTTAAAGCTAACAACAGCAGTTTTAAATGGAGATCATGTAGTAACATTACCAAGCGCTACTGGTACCGTTGCTTTAACAAGTCAAATTACTGGTACAAACTCAGGAACAAACACTGGTGATGAGCCTGCAGCAAGCACAACTGTTGCTGGTATTATTGAATTAGCAACAAACACAGAAGCAAACACAGGATCTGCTACAAACAGAGCTGTTACACCTGCTAACTTAGGTGCTTTTACAGGAACATCAAATATAACAACAGTTGGTACAATTGGAACTGGTACTTGGCAAGGTACTGCAATATCAACAGATTATATTGCTAATACAAGTGGAACAAACTCAGGTGATGAACCAGATGCTTCAGTTTCTACTAAAGGTATTATAGAAATAGCTACACAAGCTGAGGTTAAAACTGGTACAGATACAGGTAGAGCAGTAACACCCGCTACTTTAAGAGTACCTTTCAAAGCTGTTACAATAACAGGTAATGGTACTTTAACTTCTTTCAATGTAGATCACAATTTTGATTTAGCTGATCTTATAGATGTAAATGTTCAAGTAGTAGATTCTTTATCTTCTTCAAGTTCATATGGACAAACTGTCAATGTACTAGTTGACAGAACAACAAAAGACAGAGTAGTCGTAACTTTTGGTAGCGCACCTGCTACAAATCACACATACAAAGTGCACTGTATACAAATGGGTATATAATAAATTAAATAAAATAAAATGATAATTAAAGTAGAATACGATAAAACAGATGCTACTTTAACGCTCACAAAAGATGATGATATAGTTGCTGTTATCAATAACAACACAGTTGTTGATAATAGCGACAAACTATCATTTGAAATAGCGTTAGATGTATCTCAATATCAAGAACAATTTTTAATAGATGGCGAACCTAACGAGTAGTCAGTCTGGTAATTGGGCAACTTCATCAACTTGGGGTGGTTCAACTCCAGCCGATGGAGATACTTTTACTATTGCTCAAGGGCATAAGGTTACTGTTAACTCTGATCAAAGAGCTGGTACTGGTTTTGGTAATATATTAGTTAGAGGTTGTTTACACTTTGCAACTAACGGTAAAATTAGAATGAACGGTAGAATTACTGTACAAGGTAACGCATCTACTGATTATTCTAAAAGTGGTGGTGTTTCTGCACAAGACTTTACTGAAGGCGGAGGTTCATCTGGTGCTTTATTATCTGCTACAGGTAATAACATACATTTAGAATTTGAAGGCACTGATGCTGATCAACATGGTATATGGGTAGAAAACATAAGTTATTCATCTTGGAAGTTTATAGGTGATGATAGTGTAACAACTACAGAATTAAGTGCTGTTGCTAACACAAATGATGATTATATAACTGTTGATAGCGCTACTGGTTTTGGTATTGGGGATTGGATTGCAATATATAATAATGGTCACGCAAACTCCTACGCTCATAATGACGAGGGTCTTTGGGTTCATGATGTTGATACATCTAATAATAGAATATATGTAAAAAAGTTTGTAGGCCCTAAGGCAATAGTTTCTTCAGCCAGCGGTACTTCCTTAGTTGTTGATTATACTAAGATATTCAGAATAGGCTACAAAATTATATTCGGTACAGGAAGTAATAGAAATATAAAAACAATAACCGCAATAAATCCCACAACAAATACATTAACATTAAATTCTAGTATATCTGGTACTATATCAAGTGGTACTGAGGTATATGAAACTGGTTTAGATAAAAAACATGCAGTAGATTGTAAAGTTAGAAAAAATTCAGCGGTACTTACTAGTGCTGGAGCAGTTGGTGACACTACTGTAACTGTTAGCGACGCAACAGATATAAGCGTTGGAGATACTATAAATATAGATGTTAATAATGATGTTGATACAAACTGGGATTATAACAGTGAGTACTCAGTTACTAACAAAAGTGGTAATACACTAACAATTAGCCCAGCTTTAGAGCATGTTAGAAAAGTTGGTAGTTTAGTACAAAGATTAAATAGATCAATAACTATAGAAGGTGTAGATACAGATGTTAGAGCATTTTGCTACGTAGAATATGATACAGATAGTAATAGAGCTGGTACAAGAGAAATTGGTTTAAAAGATATACGTTGGTACAGAATGGGTGGTAATACTAATAATAGTTTTTACCGCGGTGCCTGTATGGTCGCTGGTTACAATAGTGATTATCACACAGATTTTGCTACAAACTCTAGGCAAGATTATCAAAGTGGTTATCAAAACTGTGTAGTACATGATTCAAATAATAAAAGCAACTATACTGGAATGAACAGTAGGCATGCTATAGGTTTTATATGGAGAAACTGCGTTTCAGTTAATGCTGGTGAAAGAGCTTATTGGCAATGGTCTTCTCACTATAACGTGCAGTTTGTAAATAATTACGGTACAAGAAGTTCTTATGCTACAGTTGATAACGGTGCAATGTATGATGCCCCAGAGTATGCTTATAACTATTCTACAAGATCTGATGATTATGCTTGGCTACTTCATCACATGAGAAACATAAACTCAATACATAACAACATTTTCTTAAATCACGAGCAAAGACCTTTCTACGTGTATTACCAATCACCTGGAATACAATTTAGAAGAATGCACTTTGATGGTTTTAGAAATATACCTTATATAGGAGCAGGTGGTGGATTTGTTGAATTTAGAGATTCATATTTTCAAAACAAATGGTATAAACAAATACCAGGTACTTATGCTGGTTACACAGATACTTTTGGCGTTGTGGATGCAAATGATTATTTAGGTAATAGCGGTTGGGACAGTAGAGCTGATTATACTAGAAACCCAGGTTTCTCCATGTTAAGTGAGTGGTTTGATTGGAATTTTGAGGAAAACCATAGAGCTGTTGTAGAAGCGGCTAACTTAATATGGCAGGAAAATAATGATAAGATATGGACACTTATTAATTTAAGAACAGAACATGCATTAGCCTGTCAATCTCATATAGTTGTACCAGCAAACACAACTGTTACAATAACAGGTGAATATAAAGGTCAAGATAGTGGAAGCTATACAAGACCTTATTTAACAGCTAGAAAAGCAAATGAAAGATGGATGGGTAGATATAATTTAAATGATTCATCAACTTTTTCAGTTAGTAGTAGTACCGATGTTAAAAATAGTAATGTGTATGGTTTTTTAGAACAAACACAATTTACTACTGCTAGTTACGGCGCTTGGGAACAAAAAACATTAACTTTAGCTGCGCAAAAATATAGCTATAAATTAATAACTGGTTACAGAATAGATAGTGATAATCAAGAAGAAATAGGTTACGTAAAAGATTTAGAAATAACACTTGGTTCAAAAACAAAAATGAAATCAAGACATTTTGAATCAAGATCAATTCATAGTGGTGCTAGTAAAAAAAGAATATCAGGAAGAATTTAAAATATAATATATGTCAATACCATTTTTAAATAACATAATTATCGATGACGCTGGGCACATACAGTTTAAAACCTCGGCAGGTGCTAATGCCGGTAAAATTGACCAAGACGGAAACAATTTAGTTTTAACAAATGCTGTTGGTGATATTTTACTAGGCGACGGGGCATCAGACGTTTATATTGGTGACGGAACAAATAATGTAGATATTATATTTGAACAGTCAGGCGCTATAAAAGGTGACGGTAGCGCGGTAACACTTACTTTAGGTGGTGCTAATACAACGTTAAACTTAGAAAACCCAAATATAAACGGTACATTATCATTAAGTGGCGCTACAACCATGAGCAACAAGCTTACATTTACCACTTCAAACGGTTACATATTATTTGATTACGAGCCACCAGGAGATACGGGCGAATATTCTACAGAAACACCTTTACTAAAAGTTGATCTAAATGGTACTGAAACTACAGTGCTTTCAAGAATTAGTGAATATAGAGCTATGGTATTAGGTGCTGATGATACAGTTTGGTTAAGAGCTGGTGACACTGGGAGTGTTATAAAATCTAATGTAAACTTATCAACTGAGCAAGTTGTTATGTCAGCTGAAGGTGGTTTTATTGCTTATGGTTTTCCTAGTAATGACACAACTTGGTCTAATAGAAATGAATTTAAATTTTACTCAGCAGATGGTACCGCCGCAAACAACGGTTTATATATAGGTGATGGTGGTAGTACACAGTTTATATATTTAAGTAGAAATTTAACCGTTAACAATATAACAAGTAGTGGTAACGCAACTTTCACAGGTGAAGTAACGTTTAAACCAAAACATTACGCGGCAACAGATGATTTAAATAGTGACACTAGAACTATATTTAGTACACACACAACAAATAACTCTACTTCAAATAGACCTATAAATTATAGTTCAGTATATACTTTTGGCGGTAGTACAGGTAATGCTTTACAAATAAGCACAAATGAAGATTACTCTGAATCTGGTATGTGGATCAGACAATATAATCAAAACAATGCTTCGCCACAAGGAACGGGTTGGCAAAACTGGGCAGAGGTACACACAACTAATAGCTTTACTGTTGCTAGCGTATTAAATTCAAATGTAACATTATCTAGTTTAGGCGCGCAAGCTTCTGGAAGTTATATAACCGGAACTGGTTCGTTGTCTGCTCAAGATTTAACAGACATAGGCAACTTATCAGGAACTAATACTGGTGATCAAGATTTAAGTGGATATGCTACTGAAAATTATGTAGATACAGCTGTAGCAAATGTTGTTGATTCTGCTCCCGCAGCATTAGATACATTAAACGAATTAGCTGCAGCGTTAGGTGATGATGCTAGTTTTAGTACAACTATAGCAACATCTTTAGGAAATAGAGTTAGAGTTGATACTGCAAGTCAAGGATTAGACGATACTGAAAAATCAAATGCTAGAACAAATATAGGTGCTGGTACTTCTAACCTAGCTATAGGTACAACAGCTACAACCGCGTTAGCTGGTAATACTTCTTTGTTTAACGGAGCTTATAGTTCTTTATCGGGCATACCTTCAACGTTTGCACCTTCTTCACACAACCACGATGGTAGATACCTAAGAACACACAGTAGGTATTCAGACGACTTAGATACTATTGGCTCTTCTGGTGTTTATATCTGGGATGTAAGTGAGGCTGACGACGAACCTACAGGCGCATCAGATGGATTACTTACGATAAAATATTGGGACTCTTCATCATGGGCAACAGCATCTTTTCAAGATTTCCACAATAGAAAGCTACATATAAAAAGTAAAAAAAATGGAACTTGGCAAACTGATTGGGCACAAGTATGGACTACTGATCAATTAACAACTACTGATAAAACTAACTACGATACAGCATATACTCACTCACAAGCAGCGCATGCCCCAACAAATGCCGAGCAAAACGTACAATCGGATTGGGATGCTACTAGCGGAGACGCGTACATAAATAACAAACCTACTACTTTAGCGGGTTACGGTATAACAGACGCAGCGGCTGGTTCTCATAACCATGACGATAGATATTACACAGAAACAGAATTAAACGCTGGTCAACTTGATAACAGGTATTACACCGAAACAGAATCTGACGGCAAATACTTATTAAATACCACAGACAGTCTTGGCGGTAGTTTAACTGTTACAGGCGACTTAACTGTTCAAGGCGTTAATTACGGCTTGTATCATGCTGAAAAAGCAACAAGCACAGAGAGCGGTACTGCTGAAAATTACTATCATGATCCATACGGTGGTGGTAGACATTTATCAATGTTCTTAAAAAATGCTAGAGCAGATATTATTAGATATAGAGCTATAGATAATTTTGAATACTGGAACGGAAGCAGTTGGACTACTGATAATAATCAACTTGCAAATGTAAAAAACTTACTAGATGGAAGACAAGATACTAATTGGTATTTTGGTGCTACTTATTACAAGTTTAGATTTACAATTGCGCCGTCTACAGGTTGGCCAACAACAGCTAAAGTAGGCACGCAAACAAGCTGGACTGGTTCTACATATCCTGGTCATAAAATGATAGTTGAAGAATATGATGGTAGTAGTTGGAGTACTAGAGTAACAGCTAAGTTTGGTGGTGCTAGTACAACAGTAGAGTCAACTGATAATAACTGTGACAACTGGGGGTGGAACTTTTTATCAACAAATCAATTACATACCGGTAACGGTAATAACACTGGGTATCAAAGTGGTCAAAACACTAGAATAACAATTGATTTTCACGGTTGGTCACCTAGTAACAGTAGTTATGTAACTGTACCTATGCAGAATATATTTATAACTTCTAATTTCTCTGGTACAGAAAATACTGATTACACAAATCTATTAGATTATGATAGAAACGTATCTATAGCGGGTAACATAACAATGGCTTCTGGTAAAACAGTTGATGGCGTAGATATATCCGCTTTACCAACTACTTTTGCACCAACAAATGCTGACGTCACCCCATCATGGGTTCCAAGTTCTGACCCAGGTTATTTCAAACAAGGTTCTTATTCTGCTGGGTACACGGGTGACATGGACTCTTTAACAGGCTTTAATATTATAAGGTCAACTGCTGGTTCTAACAGAGCGTTTGCAGCGCATCACAATGTTATAACAATACCAAATTCTAGCGCTTCTCAATACGGTGCTCAAATGGCTTTTGAAACAGGAACTGTTGCAGATGGAGGTATAAAATTTAGAAACTCTACCAACGGTACGTTTGGTGATTGGTATAGGCTATATCACGAAGGCCACAAGCCCACACTAACAGAGTTGGGTGCGGCAGCGGCTTTGGGCACTGATGACAATTATGTTACTGATGCTGAAAAAACTGTTATAGGTAACACCTCTGGTACTAATACTGGTGATCAAGATTTAAGTGGTTACTTAACGTCATCGTCTACTCAGTCTAAATACCTAAGAAGCGATATATCCGATTCTGGAACTGGAACATTAACTTTGGGTGATACTGGTGCTTCGGATAATCCTTTAATATTAGGTAGTAGTAGCCAAACATCTTACACGCTTCAACAATGGCAGACTTCTGCACATGGAACAAATGAAGCATATATAATTGCCTATGGTGCAGGTCATGGTTCTCAAGCAACTAATTTTGCTATGAAAAATATTGAATCAGGTGGTGAGATATTTTTTGAATTAGCCTCAAATGTAGAACCATTAAGATTGACATCTACAGGCGCAACTTTTGCAGGTACTATAGGATCAGGTGCGATAACGTCAACTGGTAAGATAACTGGTACAGAGCTAGAAGGAACTAGTCTTGATATAAATGGTAACGGTGATATAAGTGGTAACGCTAACATAGGTGGGACATTAACTACTGGTGATCAAGCAATAATAGACACAGCTTTAACGGTTAAAAGAGGTGGTGGAGCTGCTATAACACTTAGAAGAGAAGATACTAGTATAGTTGCTAATGATGTTTTAGGTGTAATAGACTTCACAGGTGATGACCCTAGTGCAACTCACGCTGGCGCTCAAATAAGTGGGATAGCAGCAGGAGAGTGGACTGTGGGTTCACCAAATGCATACCCTTCAAAACTAGTATTTAAAACAGCAAAACAATCCTCGTTATTAACAGCGCTTACTATTGATGAAGATCAACACGCGGCTTTTGCAGGTAATGTTACTGTTGTTGGTGGATTAGTTTTTCAAAGTGCAGATGGAGCAAATTGTTCACCAGTAGATTGGTTATCTTATACATGTCCTGACAGTTCAGGCACTACTGTTAACGCTAAAATAGCTGAGGGTGAGGTTATTTTTATAGATAACTCAAAAGTATCTTTTGGTAATTCTTCTGACCTTCAAATATATCACGATACCAGTAATACTTATATTAAAAATGCTACTGGTGATTTATATATTCAAGGAAATGGTGATGATGTTGTAATACAAGCCGCTGATGATGTACAAATAAAGGTACAAGGTAGTGAAATCGCAGCAAACTTTGGTGGTAATGGCGGTGTTGATTTATATCACAACAATAGTGTAAAATTTAATACAACAAGTACAGGTGTTGCTGTGACAGGAGATATAGCTGCTAGTGGTACTATAACTAGTAAAATAGTAAGATTACCAAATGGAACAACCGCTGATGGTAGTAGTAGTAATAGTAATTACTTTTCTAAAATAGCTACATTTGCAATAACTAGTGGTCAAAGTTATGATGATATAAGAGTTGTTTTAGATATAGTAGGCGAAGAAACATCTGCTAGTGCTTATGCTAAAATAGGTAT
>Ga0181405_1000362_pt1 | contig 16032 bp, 14 predicted proteins | sample 28SPOviralmetaG_FD_130134 | JGI IMG/M metagenome (GOLD analysis project Ga0181405, IMG submission 130134) | Marine viral communities from the oligotrophic San Pedro Time Series (SPOT) site, San Pedro Channel, CA, USA - 28 SPOT_SRF_2011-11-29 | ecosystem: Environmental > Aquatic > Marine > Strait...
AAGATGCCACTCATCAGTCTGTGCTGAGCCGGTGCGCTTTGCAAGGAAGATTGAAAGTGAACGTCCACCCTTTGTCCAGTTTGCATTATAATCAGCACCTGTTTCACCTGTACCAGAATCAAATCCACCTCTACTTCCTGTGAAGTATAGGGCAAGTTGAGCCTTAACAGTTGCGGCGTCACTATTACTAAGGTCAGAAGAAGCAATGATGGGATAGTTACTGCCCTGATTCGCTCCACTGGCAGCAACTCCGTTTGCTGTTATTGAACTTTTTGAAGTTATCGCAACATCAGTTGCAGCAAAGCCTGGGCCTAGCAGCATGACACCATTGTTGTTGTTCCCATTGGTATATTCAAGTCCACCATCAGCCAGAGAATTACCCTGACCACCAGCATTTCTGTTTTTCAAATAGTAGTAAGTACTACTCTGATTTCCATCATAACCAGCGGAACTAGTTGCCAACCAAGTATTCCAAGGTGTGGCCTGAGCTCCGTCAGAAGAATACATAACTTCAATCCAACCTTTAGAGGCATATGTTCCATATCTCACTGTGAATGCATTTCCACTCATAAAATTAGGAGTTTTCATTTTATAAAGTCCGTCTGCTGCGCCAATAGCTCTTAGTTGTGCTGGGCCATTGACAGCAAGTGCATCACTAGAACCATCCTGCCATTTTCTTAAAATACTAAATGCACGAGGAGTTGTATTTCCTGTTCCATCGTTTGCTGTTACTGTAAAGTTATGAGTAACACCAGATGAATTATATGTGTCACTTACATTTGGAGTTCCAGTGATTTGACCGTTTGAAGAACCTAAAGAAGTTCCAGCTGGCAATGCACCACTTGTTACAGAGTATGATACAGAACTGCCTTCTGGGTCTGTTGCTGAAAGAGTGATAGCAGACATTGCAACATCTTCAAGAACTGTTCCTAAAGAACCAGCAGCAGTAGACCAATTTGGTGCATCATCAAGAGCAAGACCGTCAGTCAGTATGCTAGCAAGACCAGATGAATTTGTTACTTTCACATCATATGGGTCGCCTGTTGTAAGTGTATCACTACCAGAAAATACGATAGTTAATTGGGTTGCAGAATTTCTTGTTGATGTTGTTGGTGTAACAGTTGCGCCACTAGAATTTACTAGAGTTCCAACAGCACCACCATCAAAGTTCTGTCCAGTAATAACGATAGTTTGTGGGTCAGCACTTTCATCAATGGTAACTGGAGAAACAGAGATTACAAGTGGTGGAGATGAAATCGCCTGCCAACCATTAGCACCATATTGTTCTAAAGTTCCAATAGTTGAATTGTATCGTAAATCACCAACTTGGGCATTAGCACGTTGTGCAGTTGTTCCCTGTGGCACTCTTGACGCCTCAGTTCCTTGCAACTCTACGTTATCTACAATTCCTGTACCTTTAATTTTTGAAATTGGCATTTGTATCTATCCTGTTTCTTTTTATTTAGTCTATATCAAACTCGTGGTTAGCAACGTCTGCTTTATTATGCCTCTGCCATTCCGTAAACTAATAAACGTCCTGTTATAGTGTTTGAAGAATTAGCAGAACCACCAACAGAAGCAGATACAAGAAGATGAATACCCGAATAACTGGTAGTTTGATTAGTACCAGCGGCATAATGAAATGTTGTTACATCATCATCAGCATTAATAGTATAATTTCCATTTCCACTTACGTTTGCTCGAACAGTATTAAATGGGTCGTATACATTCATTTCCTGATAGTGTTTATGGCCAACCTCTAAATCATCGTCCTCAATGACCCAATGAGTTTGATCGTTTGCCATTTTTTCTCTTAAGGCAGTGTCATTGTCACGCCCAACAACTACATAATCAATTGAAGATGTTGTATCAATTGAACCATCTGATGCTTTAATCCACTGAAAGTGGTTAGCAACATTGGTTACTGAGTTTGAGATTTCCCAAATTAACTTATAATGATTGTAGTCTGCACTAAACAAATTAGTTGCGCTAAAAATACCGTTTGAACTGCTGAGCGTAACCTTTTTTATAAATTTAAACCCACCATCACCACCAACGCCAGCTGGTAACGCAGTAACATTAGTTAGAGACTGATTGTTTATTTTTATGAGCGCCATTATGGTTTCTCCGGCCATGTAACATCATTCAATGATGTTGCATCATCTGTTATATCTCTTAATGCTTGTCTGTATGTTTTCCATGCATCACTCATGGTTACATCAGAGTTTGCCATCCAATCAGATTCAACAAGCATTTCATTTCTTGTTTTTCTAAGAAGTTCTAAAGGTTCTGCATCATTTAATTCTTTTAATTTATCAGAAACTTGTTTCCACGTTACACCAAAATCGGATGGGTCAGTAGAAACGATTGCTATACCTTCACTATCTGCACCAGTGACTTTAGAAAAAGCACTATTGAATTCTGATTCTGTTGATGGTTCACCGTTTAGTGCCCAATCATCAATTCCAAGTTTTACTATTGCATCTGTTACCGTTGCCATTATTTTTTCCTATTGTGATATTTCTCTAGCAATTAAAACCGCACCGCTATGCCCTGGCGCAGTAGTGGTAGTTGTTTGTATTCCATATATAGCACTTGCACTTTTAACATACGGTTCAAAAGTTCTTGCAGTTGTTCCAGTCGAAGCAACTTGAAGCATCTGAGATACAGTTCGCCACCCAGCATGATCACCTGTGTAAGTTTTTGACCCAAGATCCGTAGCTGAAGAAGTTGTCTCATGGAATGCGATTTGCACATTGTTACTGCCTGTATTCGTAACCACATGAAGTTCAAGTTCAATCATTGAATTAGAATATTGTGGTGTAATCGAAACACTGTGACCTGATGAAACAAAAGCACCACTATTACTAAAACTTTTTCTTGCTGCGCCGAAAGGAGAATAGATGGATTGCACAATTGAGTTTGCTGATGGTGCAGGCACCACGTTTGTTAAAGCCGAACCATCAATTGCTGGTAATGCGCCAGTCAACTTTGACGCTGCCATTGCAGCAATCTTGGCATCTGTCACTGCACCACTGGCAATCTTTGCAGTAGAAACTGTTCCGTCACTTGGTGTTCCAATATTAAGAACATCTCCAAGTGCCATGATAAAGTCGATACTATCAGAACTTGTTAGAGCAGAAGCAAATGTGATTGTTGAACCTGATACTGTAAAGCTATCTTGTGGAGCCTGCATAACACCGTTGAGTGAAACCAACAAATGATTTGCACTAGCAGGAGAGTATGCACTACCACCCAACAACAAGTTATACGTTGCAGTAGCAGATGTTGTAATAGCATCTAACTTAGAGTATGCACCTGTTATCGGTTGTTGTCCTATGAATGGCATTATCTAATTTCCTTTTTCATATTTAGTCTGCATCTGCAATTGTTAGGTTGCCGTCTGACACTTCTTTCATAACGGCATCATATAAATCGTTTCCAACAACATTAGGAAAAAATGTCCATAAGTTAGAACCGTCCAATCGAACCTTAATCTGAGAATCATCTATACCTTCTACATTATAATACTGGGCGGATGTTATGTTATAATCCATTTTACAATTCCTTTTCCGCTATATTTGTTTTAGCAAACCAATATTGCCTTCCAGAATTATTTGACATAGCGAGCATTCGACACCCAAATTCTGTTATATCCGCTGCGGATACACTGGCAGTGTTGCTAGTATTACTTGTTGACCCAATAGTAATGTTTGGAGCATCTCGCATTTGAGTCATAAAGTTTATTCCAATTTGAGCAGACGCACTCTGGCTGGCCGCAGTTGCTGTGCCAGCACCACCAGCTGAAAAGATTTGATAATACCTTTGACAAAGTGTAAACTCTTCTCCAACTGAACGGTGCTCGAAATCTGTAGCAGTTTCGCCAACCTCAAGCTGTACGCCTGTGATTTGCCACGTTGCATTAAGTGTGTTTTGAAACTGTGCTGTTTGCCCATAGGCAAATCCAGCTAAATTATAGTCTATCCAAGAAGTGCTATCCGTACTTGTCATGTCTGAACCCGCACCCAAATTAAAATATATAGTTAGCCCTGCTGTATTATCGTTTATAAACGCAACAGAAGTATCACCGTCAAAAGTGATTGTTTTGAGTTCCCAAGTGTTAGAAGAATTTATGGTATAGGTAGAAGTTATAAGCCTGGTTGAAGCGTTTGTTGCGTAAAAAGCAACACTATATGTTCCTGTTAGCGAACTCTTAACATAAAAAGAAAGAGTTACTTTTTTCGCAGAAGAAGTACCGTACTGTAAATGTTGTAAATCTTGACCCTCTATGGCATAGGTTATGCTAAAACGGTCAGCAGCCGCTACTGCCCCTTCCGCTGTAGTGGTAGTTAATTTTAGACTATTTGCAAATCCATCAGGCGCATCTGTGGTGGCGGGGCCAACTTGTGCGTGAGTAAACTGGGCAGTTCCAAGACTACTTTCAGAGTGACGAAACCTATCTACAGTTTTGTAACCCGAAGTAGTCACGCCAGTCTCACTCGTTCCCCTCTGCGCTATAGTCATCGCACCGTTGGTCACAAGATTCCTACGACCTAAGTTGGGAACAACTTGATTTTCTACAGTTTGTATTTTACTTAATGCCATATTTGTCTCCTACCCTATAAAGTGCCCAGTAAAAATTGCGCCTTCAACAGTGTTGTCACCTTCTACAGTTCCAGTAACAACGGAAACTTCAACGTAATCATTAACAGTTAAATCAACGATAGCAGTAGCGTTAATGCCAACATTACCAACTGTTCCACCAGTGCTTGTACTTCTAAATCCTAAAAAAGCAGTTCCGTTCTTTTTAAATTCACAATGAGTTGCTGTTTGAGAATTATGCCTTGCTGTAAAACTAACAAGGTAGATACCAGCAACTGGTGCTGTCATTCGTGTGCCACTATATGCGCTCCCTTGGTTTACTTCTAAAGTATTAAATGTAATAAGCCCTGAACCAGCGTCACCATTTGTTTTTTTAACCCGCCATGCAATTACATTTGGCATACTTACACGCCCACTGCTATCAATCGTCATAGCAGTGTTAGTACCAGTGCTATCCTTTATGGTAGTCAAGTCTAATTCTGTTGTTCCAATCTTGGACTTTGTAACAGAATCGTCTGCTAACTTTGCAGTAGAGATAGTATTATCGGCTGGAATAATTGAACTTTCTTGTGTTCCCCCAATATGAAGAACATACATATCCAAACCAGCTGCTGGTGCATTACCACTTCCAAAATCTAAAGTTGTTCCACTCACTGTATAAGCAGTAGTAGGTTCTTGGCGAACATTACCTACGAATACTGCAATATCAGTTGGGGATGCAACTTGTTTACTTAGTGTAAATTGTGTGGTTGAACCGTTTGATGTCAAAGTATCTTTGACAATTGTTGCAAAACCAGCGGTTGGACTTTTTCCTATAAATGGCATATTATATTACCTTTATGCTTTTTCCATGAAACCAAGAACGACATCTAGTGCAGAACCAGTTCCAGCTTTTACTTTGAGGATGTCTGATGCTTCTAAAATATACTTCTGTCCAGCAAGCGTTTCTAGTGTAGTATTCGCTGGGATACTGACATTCTCTAGTAGTTGAAAGTCTGCCGATGCAGAACCATCTCTGAATTGTACTTGAACTGTGACTGCGTTTGATGTTTTGTTTGCAATCGCCAATCCTAAGATAACTGTTTGTGTAGAAGCAGGACAAGTATATAAATTTACATATCCACTATTGGATACGTTTGCCAATGCTGCGTTTTTAAAAGTGTTCGCCATTTTATTTTCCTATATTATCCTAATGCAATAGCCAGAGCTGTTGCATCGTCCTCTGGATCAAAGTTTAGTTTTGCTTTGGTAACATTTGCATCTGCGATTTTTGCTGTTGTAATTGCTCCATCTGCAACAGTATTTAGTGTGTTCGTACCATTTAATTGTATTACTTGGATGTTATTTGTTCCACTTGGTGGAGCAGAAGTAAAGTTAATAGTTGAACCAGTAACAGTGTATGCATATGAAGAACCATATCTCTGATAAACATTGTCAATAAAGACTGCATAGTTTGCCGCTGTGTTTGCAGCAGGAGTTCGTGTTAGTGTAAATGCAGTTGCAGAACCAGTTCCATTGAACTCATCAATATGTGTATTTGAGTTTGCTGAAGTTGCAGTAAGAAGTTCGTTACCAAGATAGATGATAGAGATTCTACCAGCATTATCTGGTGCTTCTGAGAATACAATTTTCGGTTGTCCAGCAATATTAGAAGTTGAATATGAATGTTCTGGTTCTTGAACAACACCGTCCAGTACTACCAACAAAGATGTTGGCACAGCCATATGATCAAGATTGTAGGTTGTGGTTGTACCATCACCTGCCAAAACTTGTCTGTCAAATACTCCGTATGTCGGACTTGCTCCAATATATGCCATTATTGTCTACCCTTTTTTTCCTATAATCTTATTTATACTACTCTGGTAAATCATCTGCGGCCGTTGGCGTATTACTCTGTAACCAGTTTGCAACATCTGGATTCGCATTTGCATCTTCAGCAAAAGTTTTAGTATAACAAACAAGTAAACCATCATTCATTGTGAATACAATTTTGTTATTGTTCCAAACCTCTGTTAAATCATCTGGATTTCTCATGTGATGATATTTTGCTGATTTAATATTTTCTATCTCCATTATTTTATTCCTTTACAACTCTGCACTAAAGGTAAGTCCATCAACGTAAAAACCAGCAACAGTACCATTATATGTTGAACCTGTTGAAGCACCATTATGACTAAATGATGCTGTAACTGCTTGCTCAGTTGAATTACTGGTAATTCCAACTGTACCATTTAATGTACCAGTACTATTATTAACACCAGCCCTACTATACATGACACCGCCTGTACTTAAAGTTGTAACAATGTTAGCGGCATCACTACCAATTAATCTCATGCCTGGATAGAATGTTACCGTTGATGCAGAATATCCTTCTCTAGCGCCTCCCATATGCCTTCCAATTTTTCTAAAATACCTTGAACAAAGTCTAAGTTCTTCTTCATGTGAGCGGTGTTCAAAATCTGTTGCAGTATCGCCAACCTCAAATTGAACGCCTGTAAGATATACAGTTCCACCAGTTGCTTGAAAATTAAAAGTTGCATCACTATGTTTCTGTCCATAATTGTTCTGTCTAAACCATGCATCTTGAGTTGGTGCAGCTGCCTGATTACTTCCAAAAAACCAATACATTTGAATTGCGCTTTCACTAACATTCCTTCTCCACCCATCAGTTGCATTGGCAGGAATTAAGTGAGTTTTCTTCTCCCAAGTATTTGCCTGATTAATAGTAAACTTTGTATAAAGTTGACCATCTGCCACACCGTTTACTTGATTACTATCATTTAGTCTTAGTTGAAGAGTTCCAGTTCCAGCAACAGAAGATTTTATCCAATAAGTAAGTGTTGCTTGTTTTGCAGCAGAAGTTCCCCACCCCAAAGGGTTTGCATTTAATGTTTCAATATGTTGATAGAATAATGCTGTACAATCTGTACCAGATGGTGTTACACCACTTGAAGCAACAACTGCTTTCAGACTATATGGGAATGTATCAGTGGAAGGAACATCTGTACTTTGAGAATAAGTAGTGGTTAATGTACCACTGCCTTGATCTTGGTCTAATGTTGCACCCCATCTATCAGCAGTATGATAATAGGCGCTTTGATGACCTAATGCACCTGATGTTGTGCCACGTTGCCAGACTTGCATGGCGCCGTTGATTATAAGATTCCTACGACCAAGATTTAAACCAGCAGGGTTTACCTTTCCACTAGTTACAGCACTATCACTAATATTTGCAGTTACAACGGCATTATCAGCAAGTTTTGCAGCCGTCACTGCATCAGCAGCAAGTTTTGCAGTTGTTACCGAACCGTCTGTAATGTCTCCAACTGCGACTGTAGTATCTGTGTTTAAAAGTTCTGCGATATTTTTTGAATTACTGGGCATTAGATTTGATACCTCACCATTATTTCTGAATTATTTACTGGTGCAAATGTCAATGTCATTGTAGAACCACTAATAGAATAATCTGTAGTTGGTTTAATACAAATACCATTATAAAATACAAATGCACTATTTGTTGGAACACCAGCATTACTTAGATTGAATGTTGTTGCAGAACCATCACCAGTAAATGCATCATACTGATAGTCTGGGCCTCTGCGAACTACTCCACGAAAACCCATATGTTTAGCTTCTATCTCTGCACTAGCGTCTGGTGCAGATGTAAATGTTAGAGTTGCACCTGAGATAGAATAGTTTGTTGATGATTTCTGTAAGATACCATCTACGAAAACCATAACTGAGTTTGCAACAGCGGGTGTCTCTGATAAAGTGAATGCAGTGGCTGAACCGTTACCAGCAAATACATCTGTGGTAAATGATTTAAGATTTGCAGCAAGTTGATCTGCACCAACTGAACCTGTAGGCGGTTTCATTGATGTTGAACCGATACCTCTGTGAACTACATAGATTTGTTCTGTTGCAGTAACCGCTGATGTGAATTGAATAATTCTTGGTTGGGAAGAAGAATTCTCGTGAATAACAAATGCAACGTCTGGTTCTTGAACCACGTTACCCATAACCACATACAAGTTTTCAGCATTTGCTCCATCCACATCAGTGTCAAGTTCATATGCATTTGTAAATGCAACACCACTAACAGTAATAGTACCTAGTGCAGAACCAAGAAAATCTTCTTTCTGAAACGCAGCCGATATTCTGTTTGGAGCTGATACACCAATATATCCGTCAGACATTCACTTACCCCTTATGTTACATCTTCTAGAATTGACGCAACAACATCTACTGTTGCCGCAGAAGCGTATACTTGAATTTTGTCATCACCGTTCAAAACAATCTTCTGACCTGATACGGCCTTCAACGCAGAACCAACTGGAACTGGAGCATTCTTCACGAGATGAAATGCTGTGGAAGCAGAACTATCTCTAACAAGAACGGTAACAGTTACAGCAGAAGTTCCTGTGTTCGCAATATCAAGTTCGATAAGAATTGAGTTGACGGCAGAACCATTATTAGCAGTATACACATCTGTAGGTGAAGCACTATTAGTACTTACACTTGTCGCAAATGCGTTCTTAAAATTATTAGCCATTCTAATTCTTCCCTTTTAAGTATTTATATTATTATCCAAGAGCGACTGCAAGAGCAATACCAAAACCTTCAGTTGCAATTACACCACTACCAACAGGCATAGTTAATGTTGTCGAGTCCGAAATCAATTGCAATCCACCTGTACCAGTGTGATTAATTATTGAGTTTGAACCATCGTGAAATATTTGCAAATCACTATGTGTTCCAAATTTAATTCTTTCACTTGCAGCGCCAGTTGAATCTTCAAAACTTATAACTGTTGGTAGTAGAACACTACTAAGTCCACTCTCTAGTTCTTTGATTGCTTCAATAACATCTGTTACTGCATTACCATTGACGGTAGATGGAAGATTTGCAATATCGCCGACATCCGTTGCCAGCTGATTGAACTCAACTCTCCACTCTTCAAAAGTAAAACTTGCTGGTGCGTTTCTATCTGCCATTATTTTTTATCCACTATCTGCAATAAAAGATTCTTAATTTCGTGCATCTCACACTTTAAGTTATTTATGTCTCTCACCGCATCCCTTAACTCATCTCTTTGTTTTTGTGCGTTGCGAGAACGATTTACTGCGGCCTCATATGCGGCCATATTTGTGTTGACAATTGCACGAGAGTTTGTATCTCGTGCAAGGCTTGGGTTATCTTCTACTTGAATATATTCACTCATCTTATGTTGCCAATGCTATTGCTCTTAGATCCTTAACACGAGGAACTTCAGAAGTGTTTGTACCTTGCATACGAATCTTGATTGCGAATGAGATAAACTCTGAAAGTCCATCTGCTGTGTATTGTCTTTCGATAAAATCTGTAGTATCAACAGAAGCGTTTACATTAGTATCTGGACTTCCATTTGTATTAAAGAATCTCCAACCAATCTCATCAAAGTCAGATGCATCATCAGAACGAAGTATCTTATACATCACTTGAATTTCTGAAGAATTAAATCTTACTGCATCCAAATAAACTTTCAATGATGTAGCAGGAGTTTTCAGTGTAACCTTACGAGTACAATAGATAACTTCTGTATTATCGCCATCTGGATCTGTTGGTGGTACATAGTCTGTTGTTGGGAATACATCAGAAGAACTGTCGATGTTATCCAAACGGTTTGCAATCATTGCCATGGTCTTTCTATCAGTATCAATCATTGGAGACAGATTGTCTTTATTAGAAGTCATGGTGTAGATTAGGTGCATAGACTTGACACCAGACAATTCATTTGTCTCATTAATTGATGAGGCAATAATCTTTGGTGCAGCGAAGTAATACTCATCATCCACTGGAACAGTTCTTGCTTGTGATAGACTTTGTTTGAAAAACGATGTCTCTGCACCGTCAGGAGAACGACCAGTGGTTGTTCTTACCTTGGCAGTAACAGATGTGTCAGGAAACTCTAGTACAGGAATAAATGGTTGAATAACATCAGCCTGAGCGTTTTCAGTTGCAGTAACCGCCGTTCCGCCAGTTGTTCCATCCGAAGTTGCAGCAGTTGTTGTTGAAACAGTGTAAGAGTCAATACCAATATTTCCTAGTTGTGTATGCGTCTTGTTAATTTCTGTTAGTGGAATACCGTTTACCATGTAGAACTCTACTGATGCACCACTAAGATGTGCAACATCACTTCCCTCAACTGCACGAGTTAGAGATTCAATTGTTGTGGGTGTTGTATTATTCACAGTACCACTTACAACCTCATCCCCAATCTTGAAGAAGGCAGTTGCACCACCAGCAAGTCCATGAATGTTGGATGCAAGTGATAGTGATGCGGCCGATTGTGCAAGTGCAGAACCAAGAGTTGTTGTCAAACCAGAAGTAACACCAGCAATAGTAACATTGTTTCTATCTGGATCATACATATGATGATCTCTATGTGTTACCTTCACTAACTGTTGACTAGTAATAGTTCTTATTGGAGCTGGTTCTAGTGTTCGTACAGGTAGTTCATCATTTGTAAATGTCACAGTTGCAGTCTTAGAAGTGTCAAACTTAGCACGATAAAGATTGAACTTTAGGTCTTCAAAATCATATGCTGTCCAAGTTGAGTTGTTCTGTGACTTAAAGAGAACTCCAAGATATGGTTGTTCAGATACAAGTCTCTTACCACCAACATCTAGTTCACCCATGCGTGAAATCCATGCAAGGTATTTGTCTGAATCTGTTTGTAGAACAATAGCAACCTCAACACCATCTTTACAGTAGACAGGATGTTCAAACTCAAATGTTGTTGGAACAGATGCGTCTTGTGATACTGATACTTCATCAGGTTCTAGAGTTAAAGAAGCAAATGGAAGAACCTTAGTTGTAGGATAACCATTTTGCATCTCACGAATTTGACAAGTAACTGGAAGTTCTGCATCCTTCTGTGAGAAGAACACATCAATCTTTGTAAGAACCTCACCACCTTCAGCCTGTGGCATAAAGGACTGTGCAAGCGGATCCCACCATCCAACAATCTCATCTCTTGCAATCGCATTTTGAGCTGTCTGTTGAACATTTCGTACTTCCACTCTTGCGTTACGAGTGTGAATAAATGTCTCTTGCATTGTAGTTAGAATACCAGTTGCAGAATATGTTGCCTGTGCAAATGTTTCTGGTTGTGGTGTCTCTTTATTAGATGGAGAAGAAGTCAATCTAAACAATCTATCGCCAGTTCTAAATTTTGGATTGCCACGAACATTTGGATCAGGAATAGTAAAGATACCTTCAACTGTTCCAGCAGGAGATGTTACCAATGCACCCTCTGGAATAGTATCATTGTCGATACGAGAGATTGTTCCAGAACTTGGAACTACTGTCTTTGCACCATCAATAATTTTAAATTCAATTGAATTTTGTCTATTCTTTCTAACATATCTTCTATGTTGGAACTCCGCAAAGTTACTAGCATTACCATTAAAGGCTCTACCAATATTACTCCATCTCTCATTCTTTACAATTTGATAAAGGTTTCTAGGAATAACATTTCCAGATTGGTCGTAAACTGTAATATTATAAAGTCTGTCACTTGCACCAATAGTATTATTTGTATCGGTTGCAAAAAGCTTTAGGTAGACCTCACCTTTATTATTAGGAGTTAGACTTAATCCAGCTTCTGTTACTGTACTTCTTGTACTGCCAGGATATGTATCTGTATCAATATTAATAAGAGCGCTATCTTTATCTGTCCTATGTGAGATAGTTACGATAACAGGATTGATGCCCTTTTTGAAGTAATCAAAATCAACTCTTGAAATAGATGTCCACTGTCCTGTTGTATTAACAGTAAGATTGTTTCTTGTTCCAGTAACACCACCACCAGCAGGAACACAATGAGCACTTACGTCATTCTTATCGAAGAATGGATAAACTCTTGTCAAAGGTTTCATACCTGTTGCTTTAAAGTGTACGTTTCTGGAGCGAATGAATGGTATCAAGGCACGAGATAGAACTTTGTTGCCTCTTGATTCAACATCAATCTGTGGAATAACAGATGTTCTAATACCTTGTCTTACGAGAGGGCCGCCATCACTAGATGTAAGTGTTGTTCTTCTAATGACAGGTCTAAAAGGAACACGACTACGAGCTCTGTTCCAAGATGTCTCTCTAAAGGTTGTTGTTCTTTCTCTGACAGTACCACCCCACTGAGATTGCCAGGCACCCCAGATTGTTCCCAAAGCATTTCTGTTTGCAGCGAACACACTGTCAAAATTACCTTCTCTATTAATAATAATGTCTGGAAGTTGATTTACTTCAAACCATTCGTCACCAGATGGATTAAGAACACAAACACCGGCCCATGCAAAATTAAGAACAGGGTTGAGGTTTTCAACACGAGTTGCATATGGTTGAGATGCAGTCACTTTGTGTTCATATGGAAGTGTAAGGATGTCACCTTGTTTCTGGTATTGTGCGTTAGAACGAGCAGTATCATCTGCTGCCTCTTCTAACATATCAACACCCTTCATGTAATACTTTGGACGCAACTCACCAGCCTGCATATCAATCGCAGCACGATAGTCTGGATGTTTAACATCACCAGTTGCGTGTCCAGCAAAGTTGTCAACAAGAATACCAGACTTAAATCTGTTTAGTCCGGCACTATCTGTAACCTCTAATGCCTGTGCTTCTTTCTCGAGCAAAGATAGTGATGTATAGTATTCTATATTGTTAATACGGTTTTCAAGTTTACCAATGTCCTTCATCGTATATCTACGATTATTTGTTCTAGTAAAATCAACATCAGTTGTTACAAGAACATAAGGGTTTAAGTTAATCTTTGCAAGATGCATTGCATCATCTAGAGGTTTTGGTGGTGATGGATTTTCAGCAGGAGATCCCTGTTGGAGTTTAAACTCACCTTTATTATTTACAAAAAGTGAATCAATTCTACCCACATAAAAATCAAAGTCATACTGGAAGTTTGAGTTATCTTTTGGAATATTGATAACAGAAGCACCAGATCCAGCAAATGAACGTGCTTGAAACTCAAATGATGTTGAAGTGACATTGTGAGTTGTTTCGTTTTGAATTGTTGCGGTGCTACCAGCAATGTCAGCTACACGAGGACGGAAATCTACTGTATCACGCAAGTCATATTCACCAGTAGGTTCTGCAACCTCTGGATCAACACGAGTGGCAGTGTAGATTGGAATTTCTTTATAATCAATTGATGAATATGAGTCTACTGTAAAGAAGTTACCAGAACCATGATCGAAATAATCACACACAATTAGAAGTCTACCAGTTGGAGCAATAGCAGATGGTTTCCGAATTAGTCTACCAACATCATAGAAGTTGTCTCTTTGTCCATTGTCCAGAACAAAGTTATTTGTAACCTCACGAGAACCTACTTCATTATTTGTTCCTGTTGTTCCAGTAGCTCCACTCTCCGAACCTGTAATAGTTTCATTCGCAGAAAACAAAAGTCCATTTACTGGAATGAGAGTGATAGGTGAAGCAGTATGAACAATTCTTGCAATTGCACCAGAGGTTGAACCAGTAATCAGTTCTCCTCTTGTGAATGTTCCTTGAACACCAGTTAATGTCCACTCTGGAAGTTTTGGATCAGTCGTAGTGCTTTCTGAATCATATACTGCCCAAAGTTTATGCACATCTGAACGGCCCAGAGAAATGTCTTTATGAGTTACATCAGTACCGTATGGAGTTTGTCCAGTAAGAACACGAACCATGTGCATTCTATTTCTTGTTTTAATCTTTGCACTAGCAACAGTCTTTGTCATTGTTGCAATTAAACGAACCTCAGCACCATTACCAAGAAGTGCGTTGTTAGTAATAGTTAGAGCAGAACCAGAGTTTGCAATACCAGCAGCAACAGTAGTCTCTTCTAGATTGATAATATCACCCTTTGCAGCTGAACCAGAACCAGCAGAGACAACCATGAGAACATAATCCTCGTTGTCTATTGCACCAAATGTTTCATTAGAACCAGCTTGGAATGATACTGCACCAGCGGTAGATGTGTCTGCAAAAGACCTTCTGAAAGTGAGTGTTGTTCTTGAACTACCACCAGCACTCTCTGTTAGAAGAGTTTTGATTCCATTCTTCTGTAACTTACGAAGAAGAACATTCTTTTGTTGATCTACGAGTTGTGATCTCTTACGAGTTGCAGTAACAGATGTGACTGCGTTTGTTGGAGTACCACTTAGAGTTAATGCGGTTGCAGTAGGAGCTGGAGAAGCCGAAACTGTAAACTCTTCTAATGCGCCAGCGGCACCAGAAGGTATTGCAACAACATCACCCACTTTAAGGTCATTTAGAAAGTCAGTTTGGAAACCATTAAGAACTCCATTACTACCACTATTAGAAACCAATCCAGTAATATTTACATTTGCACTAAGATTGATGTCAGCACTAAAGTCTGCATCACCACCATCAGGATCATTCATAAATGTTTGTTTGACTGAACTGAAGTCGTTTGATGATATAGACAAAACTTGCAAATGATCATCGTCATTAGCGTCATCAGAGTTTACGATAAAGTTATCTGCATCTGGTGAAGAACTTGCTTTTAGTTTTTCTCCGATAGTAAAATCACCCACAATTGATGTAAGAACAAGTTTGTCTGTACCAGAAGAACTGTGTACAAATCCATACGCACCAGAGTTTACACCAGTAACCTTAGCGCCCTGTACCACACCTGTATGATTGTTATTTGTTCCACTACCAGTTTCTTCTACAGTGATAGTTGTAAACATACGAATGTCAAAGAGATAAAGTTTAAACTGAGTAGTGTTTATAGAAGTACTTGATAAAATAGCATTACCACTAGCACCACCGTTTAATTGATGATGTTCAAATCCTCTTGCACGAGCAAGTCCAATTAAGTTACCATTACTGGCTCCACGAGTACTGTTTGCAGTATCATAAAGTTCAATAGTGCGATATGGTTCATCAATCTCACCAGAGATGAGTGGAGATATTTCTGGTTGTCCATGAACATTCTTTACGATTACAAAGTTGCCAACTTCCACAGGAGTGATTGAACCCTCAACATTTTCAAAGGTTCTTGGTTTAGGGATATCAATATACTTTGGAGCGATAGTCTCAATTTCATAACCACGAACATATGCCTTGCCTGGAGCAACTTGCATAGTAAGGAAATCATCTGTTGCAGTATTACCTTCATCCGTTGCAGTATTGACAGTATACACACCGTTGTTCAAACCATCGTTTGCGGCCTCACGAATGTCAAAGTCAAAGTCACGAACAGTGTAGTCACCAGATTCATCAAATGTTCTACGAGCAAGTGTCTCGCCAATAACAGAGTATTCTGTGTTTCTTGCTTTCTCAACAACAACCCCATTGTCAATACGAAGAAGTTCAACAAAGTTTTCATCGTCAGTTGAGTCTAAAGAGAGTTTTGCAAGTGTAAGTGTA
>Ga0181405_1000363_pt1 | contig 16029 bp, 17 predicted proteins | sample 28SPOviralmetaG_FD_130134 | JGI IMG/M metagenome (GOLD analysis project Ga0181405, IMG submission 130134) | Marine viral communities from the oligotrophic San Pedro Time Series (SPOT) site, San Pedro Channel, CA, USA - 28 SPOT_SRF_2011-11-29 | ecosystem: Environmental > Aquatic > Marine > Strait...
AAACAACCCGATGTATTTATTCAAGTATCTGTGCCAAATGAATTTAAAGCACATGGAAAGTATAATATTGGAATTACCGCAGGTATAGAAACAGATAGAGTATCACATGAATTTCTTCAAGGAATGAATCAAATGGATATCAATATTGTCACATCTGAGCATTCAAAAGAAGGATTTGTAAAAACTGTTTATGACAAAATAAATGATAAAACTAAACAGAAAGAAGGTGAATTAAGACTTGAAAAACCTATTGAAGTTTTATTTGAAGGCTTAGATTTAAATGTATATAAAAAGACTACAAAAATTCATGAAACAGTATTAAATGAACTTAAACATGTTAAAGAAGATTTTTGTTATTTATTTACAGGACATTGGCTTAAAGGCGACATTGGCCACGATCGTAAAGACGTTGGTATGATGATTAAAACGTTTTGTGAATCGTTTAAAAATAAACAAGGAAAAAACAAGCCTGCATTAATTCTTAAAACATCACATGCTGGATTTTCAATTATAGACCGTGATACTATAACAACAAAAATACAACAAATTATCAATCCATATGGTAACAAAGCCCCAAATATATATTTACTACATGGCGATTTAACTGATAATGAAATGAATTCTTTGTATAATCATACAAAAGTAAAAGCAATGATATCGTTTACTAAAGGTGAAGGTTTTGGTCGTCCATTATTAGAATTTGGAATTACTGGTAAACCTATTATAGTTAGTGATTGGTCCGGACATAAAGATTTCTTAAAATATGCTACACTATTACCAGGAGAATTAACACCGGTGCATGCATCTGCATCGGATAAGTTTATTTTAAAAGATACTAAATGGTTTACGGTTAATTACGGGTATGCAGCTCGAATATTACAAGATTGTGTATCAAATTATAAAAAGTTTCTTGAAACGAGTCGTAAACAATCACATCATGTAAAAACTAATTTTAGTTTAGATAAAATGTCTAAACGTTTTTGTGAAATAGTAGATAATGGATTGCAGTCAGTACCACAACAAATGTCATTAAAATTACCAAAACTTAAAAAAGTTGGTAAAGCACCAAAATTAAAATTACCAAAACTTAAAAAGGTTGAAATATGAAAATAGATTATGATGAAATATCACCTATTACAGGTAATAAATGTGTGATAGTAGAAGCGGATGAAAATACTAACATCGAATCACGTATATGTATGGAATCTGGATATTCTACAGCAGATACTTTAAAGCAAGGTTCAAATACAATTGAAAAATATGAACAAGGATTATCTAAGTTCATGTGTGAAAAAAAGTTTATTGATGAAACTTCAGGATTGATATGGTATCCATCATTTATGCAATTACCTACTGGAATGTTGTATTGTGACGAAGATAGTAATTCTCAACTACAATGGAAAGTTGCTGGCGTAGTAGAAATAACTGAAAAAGATCGTCAAAAATATCCAATACCAGGTAAATCTGATGAATATTTTACAACAAGGTTGGATGTAGATAGTGCAAAGACATATGATAAGTATGACTTTGAAACTGCATTAGACGAGTTATATTCTATGGCAAAAGAGGTAATTAATGAAGATTAGTTATGCAATTCCAGTTTGTAATGAACATGAAGAATTAGAAAGATTATTAAATTTTCTAATTAAAAATATTAGAGAAGAAGATGAAATAGTTGTTCAATGTGATAAAGGGAATACTACACCTGAAGTATATGAAGTATTAAATTTATTTCAAGCTCCTACTGGATATGTAGATCCTGTTAAAGTTATAGAATTTTCATTAAATGCAGACTTTGCATCTTTTAAAAATAATTTAAAAGAAAATTGTTCAGGTGATTGGATATTTCAAATTGACGCGGATGAATACCCTGACGAATATTTAATAACTGCTTTACCTAATCTTTTACAAGAAAATTCAACAACAGATGTGTTTTTAGTTCCTAGAATTAATGAAGTAGTTGGTATCACTCAAACTCATTTAGGTGAATGGGGGTGGAATATGAATGACCGGGGATGGATTAATTATCCTGATTATCAAACACGCATTTTACGAAATGTTTCAGAGATTAACTGGCATAACAAAGTACATGAAGTAATTAAAGGTCATAAAAAATTTATAAAATTACCTACAAATGAAGAATATTCTTTATGGCATCCTAAACATATAACAAGACAAGAAATTCAAAATAAATTTTATAGTACAATTTAAATAATTCATGATAAAAATAAAAATACTTAATCCTTTAAAGGATCGTAATGAACCAACATTTAGGCCGTTCATGTTTATAAAAAATATGCTACGAGATTACTATATTGATATTACAGATTCAAATGATTACGATTTTTTATTTATAGGCATGTCTGATTTTTATGACATGAGTTTAACGTTAAATGAAAGTATTGAATGGGGACTAGAAAATATTAGAAAATGCTCTGAAGGAGGAGATTATTTACTTTTTGATGGTTTTGATTCAACATCAATTACTGGTACATATGAAGTATTTGAAAAAAGTTCTGCAAAATTATTAGTAAAAAATCAATTGTTAAAAAATAAAGATGATTACAAAAATGTTTATGCTTATGGTAAATGGTGGTTTGGAGATAAAAGTGGATTAGATGTATCATATGACATTCCAAGCCAGTTATGGTCAAAAATTAAATTATCTGGATTTAATCTAGGTTCTCAATTACCAAATTATCATACACATTATCAAACGTGTACAAATAAAGATATTGACGTCTGTGCAATTTATCAAGGATATCATAAATCTACCCCATTTAATCAAGTTATAGCTCCAGGTATACAATATACTAATCATCGTACGGGTGCTTGGGATAAGTTAAAAGAAATTGATAGCAAATATTCAATATTAATTAATAAATTACCAAAACAAGAATATGTAGAAAAATTATGGCGTTCAAAAATATGTATATCTCCATTTGGTATGGGAGAGATATGTTATAGAGATTTTGAAGCAATGCAATTTGGTACATTATTATTAAAACCTAATCAGGATTGTATAAATACATCACCTAACATTTATATTGAAAATGAAACATATATACCAGTTAAACCAGATTGGTCAGATTTAAATGAAACAATTGAAAAAATATTAGGAAATTATAAAGATTATCATTATATTATTGAAAATTTTAGAAATCAATTTAAACAAGAATATACAGCTGAAAAACAATGTTTACATTGGTATAACTTAATGTCAAATTTAGATAACATAGGAACATAATATGAAAATAGCAGGATTATGGAATAATCATGATTGTTCATTCTGTGTATTAGAAAATGGAATACCAACAATACATGTAGAATTAGAAAGATATAGTAGAGAAAAAGAACCAAAAGGTGATTCATATGCATTGTTTAAACAAATTTGTAAAGACGAAAATATTGACGAATGGATAACAGCGGAAGGTTGTTTTGAAGATGATCATTCATTTACTAACGAGTGTTATGAAATAGGACATCATCAAGCACATGCAGCAAATGCTTTCTTTTCTAGCAATGTTAAAGAATCGTTAATTATTACATTAGATGGTGGAGGAAAAGATCAAGGACAATGGACCTCAGTTACGATTTGGAAAGGCGTTGATAACAAAATTTATCCATTAAATATAATCCCAAAAGAAAAACTTAATATAGGTAATATATGGTCTAGAGTAACAGAACAAGTTTTTGGATTAAGTACAGGGTATCCGTACGGACATTCTGCTGGTACGGTTATGGCAACAACATGTTTAGGTAATAAAGATAGATATTTGAAAGAATTTTCTGAAAATCCATATTACTTTTGTGATACATGGCACTTACGAACAGAAAAAGATGATGATCAAGCAAGGCATGATGTAGCAGCTGCCCTTCAACAATGGACAGAAGATCTAGTAAAATATATTATATCAGATTCGTTAAAAAAATATACCAGTAAAAATTTATGTCTTGCCGGCGGCGTTGCATTAAACTGTGTTATGACTACAAAACTTTATGATTGGTTTAATTTTGAAAATATATATGTTACACCAACTCCTCATGATGGTGGATTATGTTTAGGAGCAGCTCAATACTTATGGCACCATGAATTAGATAATCCTAGAATAGATTGGAAAGATAATTTTACACCATATTTAGGACAAGTATATACAAATGAATTAATTCATGATACTATAAAACAATATTCAGATAAAATTGAAATTAAAAAAGCAGATGAGGTTGATATTATTAATTTATTAGATAAACAAAATATAATATCAGTATACGGTAAAGGCTCAGAATCTGGTAGAAGAGCTCTTGGAAATAGAAGTATATTAGCAGATCCTAGAAGTGATAAAATGAAAGGTCTGATTAATGAAAAAGTAAAACATAGACAATGGTTCCGTCCATTCGCGCCATCTATTTTAAGAGAAGAAGTAGGTAATTGGTTTGAAAAAGATATCGATAGCCCATATATGAACTTTGCTGTTAAATTTAAAGAAGATATGAAAGATAAAGTACCAGCAGTTGTACATTTAGACGGTACTGGAAGAATACAAACTGTTACAAAAAATGATAACGAATGGTATTACAATTTAATTAAAATTTGGTTTGAAAAAACAAAAGTTCCTATATTATTAAATACAAGTTTTAATGATAGAGAACCAATTGTAGAAACGCCAGAAGATGCTATTAAATGTTATCTTGGAACAAATATAGATTATCTTTATTTTAGAGATATTAATATGTTAATATATAAAAAATTGATATGAGAATAGCATATACAATGAATGGTATATTTGGAGGTTTTGCAGGAAAGAACTCTAAAAGTAATAATATTAACGAATCAGAATTAATACTAAAATATACATATTCTAAATTAAAAAAATATATTCTAGATAATAATAATATAGATTTATTTATTTTTAGCTGGCATCACGAATTAAAAGACGAATTTAATACTATAATGTCACCTACTAGATTAGAAGTATGTGAACAAATAGATTTTAAACCATTTGATCATTTAACAGACTTAGACCGCCCTGGCAGAAAATCTCGCGCCCAGGCTCATATTAGTAAATGGTATGGATATCAAAGAGTTATGAATTTAGTAAAAACATATGAACAAGATCATAATTTTAAATACGATTTAGTTGTTAATGCAAGAATGGACATGTGTTGGAATAAACCATATTATTTTGATACACTTGATAACACTAAATTTCATATAACACAATACGCAGATGAATCAAATTTTGGGTGGCCGAACAGAAGTGATGAAATTGTAGATCATATTTTTGCCTCAAATTCTGATACTATGTTTGAATATTCTAATTTGTATGATAAACTTTTTGAGTATACCCAACCTGGTGAATGTCCTCAATGGTCGACAATATCAAATCATTTTTTGATGGTATGGCATTTAAGAAAAATGGGATTATTAGATACGCAAATAACGTTAAAATCGTTTAATACAATGGCAAAAACAGCTAACCATGCCACTGATTATGATATATTTCGATATAGAAATTTATCTATAGAAGAGGTAATAAAAAATATATCATAAATTTGTATAATTGAAAAATATTTGTTATATTGAATTAATTAATTAAAAAAGGACTAAAATGAGTAAATTTGATCATATCAAAGATAAATTTATTAAAGAATCGTTAGAAGAATATAAAGGACTTATTGACAACGCAAAGCCAGATGAACTTTCTGTTAGCGGATATAGAGTAGAAAAGCCATGGGGGCATGAATTATGGTTAGAATTAAATGAATTTTATGCTTATAAACGTATTCATATGAAAAAAGGTAATCAATGTAGCCTGCAATCACATGATTATAAAATTGAAGCAAATTATGTTATTGAAGGTGAAGCGGAAGTGTTATTAGAAAATGATAAAGGTGTCATGGAATCTAAAATATACAAAGCAGGTTCTGGATGGACAGTACCTTTAGGAAGAAAACATAGAGTGATAGCTAGAGAAACGTATACAGCGTTAGAAGTATCTACTCCACATCTTAATGATGTAGTACGATATGAAGATGATACAAATAGAGCATCTGGTAAAATAGAAAGCGAGCATGGGAAATAAAATACTTGGTTCATGTGAAGATTGTCGTGCGTATAACAAGCAAGTAAATTATTGTACTGATTATGTGGCTGACAGAAAATCTGTTGTAAAATTTTGTAATGAATGTGATGCAAGAATAGAAGAACAATATAAACTTTGTATTTTAGCAGCAGGAAAAGGAACACGTAATACATCGGTTGATAGTTTACATAAATCATTACTGCCTTTAGAAAATAAAGCAGTAATATCTCATATTATAAAAAGCGTTCCTGACAGTATAGAAATTGTAATAGCAATAGGATATAAATCAGAACAAGTAAAATCATATGTTAAACATGTATTTCCAAGAAGAGATATTACATTTGTTGAAGTCAAAAACTATGATGGTCCCGGTTCTGGACCAGGATTAAGTTTATTAGCATGTAAAGAATATTTACAGTCACCATTTATATTTACATCAGCTGATACTATAGTTAAAGAACATTTTGTATTTAATGAACTACAAGAAAATTGGTTAGGTGTATCATATGTGGATATGGAAGATTCTTTAAAGTATTGTTTGGTTAAAGGATCTAAATATTTAGATAAGTTATATTATGGAACAGGGAATAGAGCATATATTGGAACAGCTGGTATATATGATTATAAAGATTATTGGAAAAGTTTAGAAGACCATAAAATTATCAAAGATGAATATCAAGTAGTCCATGGTTTTGATGGAATGGATAAAATAAGGTTAATAAATTTTACATGGCATGATACAGGTAATAACGAATCTTATGAAAACACTAGAAAACATTTTGCCAATGAAATAGTAGCAGTTAAAAACAAAGAATCAATATTCATCGATGAAGGTAAAGTTATAAAATATTTTGCAGATTCTAATAAAAATAATAAAAGAATAGAAAGAACTAAGTTTCTTAATGGTCATTGTCCAGAAGTTTACAAATTAAATGATAACATGTATGCATATAACCATGTGAGTGGTAAATTATTATCAAACGTTTTAGATGACAACATCCTTAAAGATGTTTTAAATTTTTATAAACATAAATTTGCTACAGAAACTTTTGAAAAAACAGATTCGTTTTTAAATAATTGTAAAGAGATATATCATACTAAAACTTACAATAGAATTAAAAGTTTTGCAAATAGTTCTTTAGATAAAATTGAATATATTAATGGAATAAAAGTTCCTAGTATATTAGAATTATTGGATCGAATTAATTGGAACTCTATATATGATAATTCTATTCCATCTAGATACCATGGAGATTTCCAGCCAGAAAATATAATATATGATGGCAAAGATTTTAAATTAATTGATTGGAGAGAATCGTTTGGTAATAGTTTAGAAATTGGTGATTTATACTATGATTTAGGAAAATTATATCATGCATTAGTAATTAATGGTCAAATTGTATTAAAGAAAGGTTATGACTATTCTTTAAAAGATAACCAAGCTTATATTGAATATAATACAAAAAGCAATCTGTTGTTATTATTAAATTATTTTGAAGATTTTTGTATAAATAATAATTTGAATTGGAATAACGTAGAATTGTTAGGTATATTACAATATATAGGTATATGTACTCTTTATAAAGATTTCCATGATGGAAAGTATGGAGAATTTTTATTTTTATTAGGAAAGTATTTATTAACAAAAAAATTAAAAATCAATGAATAATTTAGTAGAAATTTATAAAAATGAATCTGATAAAGCATTCAGATCAATAACCAGTTCAGATATTTCAGATTTTGTAACTTTAGTTATTAAAGCGTATAAGAATGAGAAGAAAGTATTTGCATGTGGTAACGGAGGAAATGTAGCATCAGTGCAAAATTTAGTTTTAGATTTAAACATGCATCCATTTGTATCTGAAGATAAATCTAGTAGAAAAGGAAAACGAAATAAATTTCAAGCCATTAGTCTTTGTGATTCGGCTGCAGCAATAACAGGAATGACTAATGATATTGGTTTTGAAAATATTTTTGCAGAACAATTAAAATATCAAGCTTCCGCAGGTGATATATTATTTGCAATGTCTGGATCAGGAAATTCATCAAATATAATTGAAGCTTTAAAAGTTGCAAAAGATATTGGTATGATATGTGTTGTAATGACAAGAAACCAAAATACTAAATCAGATGAGTATGCAGATCTAGTATTAAGAATAATTTCACCTCCGTCAAATTTTCCAGGACAAACTGGAGGAAATAATAACAATTTTCATTATGAAGATTGTATTTCAAAAGTATCGCATATAGCAGTAGGAATATTAAAACAATACGTAGAAAATGAAAATTAATCCAAACAAGTTACGAAAACATGTACTAGATATGGTATATGAAAAGCAGTCTGGACATATAGGCGGCAGTTTTTCTATAGCAGAACTAACAGCATATCTTTACAGTAATTACGATTTATTAAATTCAGATAAAGATAAATTAATTTTATCTAAAGGACATGCCGTACCTATATTGTATGCAGCTTTGTATGAGTTAGGAGTTATAGATACATTAGATAATTTTAGAGAAGTAAATTCGCCGTTACAAGGACATCCGGATAAATTACGATTGCCATATATGCATGCAACTACAGGAGCATTGGGTCAAGGTTTGAGTATAGCTATAGGACATGCATTGGCTTGTAAAACTAAAAAGTTATCTAACGAAATATTTTGTATATTAGGTGATGGTGAATTGCAAGAAGGTCAGATTTGGGAAGCATTTATGTTGGCTCCTAAATACAATTTAGATAATTTAGTATGTTTTATTGATAGTAACAAATCTCAAAATGATGGATATGTAAAAGATATATTAGATATGGGAGATCTAAAAGAAAAAATTAAATCATTTGGTTGGAATACATATCAAATAGATGGCCATGATTTAAATCAAATTGAAACCACTATAAAAAATAATAGAAATAATAAACCAACATGTATTATTTTGGATACTGTAAAAGGTAAAGGAATATCATTTATGGAAACTCCAGAATGGCATGCTAAAGCACCAAATAAAGAAGAGTATTATCAATCATTAAAAGAATTAGGTTATGAAAGCAACACGTGATGCCTTTGGAGATCAATTAGTTGAATCAGGAAAAAATAATCCTAACATAATAGGAATAAATGCCGATTTAGGAAAAGCTACTAAATTAAGTAAATTTGGAGAAGCATATCCGGATAGATTTTTTGAAATGGGTATTGCTGAAAATAATATGGTAGGAGTAGCATCCGGAATGTCTGAATATGGATATAAGGTATTTTTAGCATCATTTGCTTCATTTCTAACAGGTAAATATGATACTATTAGATGTTCTATTTCATATTCAAATGCACCTTGTATTATAGTCGGTACTCATTGTGGGATGGCAATTGGTAAAGATGGTGTCACTCAAATGGGACTTGAAGATATAAGTTTAATGAGATCATTACCAGGAATGGTAGTTCTTAATCCATCAACATATAATCAAACAAAATCAGCTGTGAAATGGCTTTGTGATAATGAGTTAAAGACGCCACATTATTTAAGATTAGGAAGACAACCAGTATCAGAACATTATTCTGAAGATGATGAGTTTAAACCAGGTAAAGGGATAGTAATTAAAGAAGGTACTGATGGCGTAGTATTTAGTACAGGATGTGTATTATCCGATGTTTTAGAAGCTACCAAAGATATGTCGATTACAGTAATTGACATGCCTACTATCAAACCTTTAGATAAAGAAATTATTAAAAAATATGCTACAACAAATATCTTTACAGTTGAAGACCATTCTATTATTGGTGGTTTAGGATCAAGTGTAGCAGAAGTTATAGCAGAAACTGGTTTAGGAAGTAAATTAACAAGAATTGGAATTAATGATATATTTCCAGAATCTGGAGTTCCATCGGATTTATATGAAAAATATGGTTTAAGTGCAAATAAAATTAAACAGAGAATAAAAGATGAATTGGATAAATAAAGATACTGAAATATATTGTTCATTTGCAAAAACAGCAGGTAATACCGGTTGTCAAATGATGAATTCTGCTTTTTATTATCACGGATTAAATAAGATATATAAATCGTTTTCTGTTGATAATATAAAAGATGCCATAAATGCAGTTAAAACGTTAAATATAAAAGGCTGTGCAATTACAATGCCATATAAAAAAGATGTTTTAAAATTTGTGGATACAATGGAACAAGAAGTGAAATCAATAGGAGCTGCAAATACAGTTATTAATAACAATGGACATCTTCATGCATATAATACTGATTATTTAGCAGCAAAAGAATTATTAAAAAAATATAAAGATTATAAAAGTGTATATATTTTAGGTAATGGTGGATATGCAGCAGCAGTTAAACATGCAATGGACTATCATAATATAACACCTACTATAATTAAAAGAAAACAATTATCACCGGGTTATGTTTCTGAGATAGAAAATAGTTTGATATATAATTGTACACCTATAGAAAATATTAACTTATGGATATCGACATCAAACAAATTTATAGACTGTATAGTAAGTACAGAATCCGGTCATAAGTTAGCTACTATTCAAGCATCTCATCAATACAAATTATACACTGGATTAAAATTTCCTTATTAATATGAAAGACGTAAGACCAAAAACAATAATATGTGACATAGATGGAACTTTAGTTCAACATGATAGTCCGTTATTATCAGCTACATCTGATTACAAAATGACATTGTTACCTGGTACAAAAGAAAGATTAGCGGAATGGGATAGAAAGGGTTACAATATTATTTTATTGACAGGAAGAAGAGAGAGTATGAGAAAAATGACAGAAAAACAATTATCAGCTGTTGGAATATTTTATGATCAATTAATTATGGGCGTTGGCGGCGGTAAAAGAGTATTAGTAAATGATAGAAAGCCAAATGGTAGCGAAGATTATGCCATGGCAATCAATTTAACTCGTAATGAAGGAATAGGAGGTATTAATGTTTAGTTATAACGAATATAAAAATATAATTAGATTAATACAACAACATTTGCCTATAATAGATTTTGCCGATGTTAAAAATACTACATCGCAATATTGTGTTATAAGACATGACATTGAATTTTCAATTGATAGAGCATTAAAATTAGCAGAAGTAGAAAAGGAATTAGGAATTTGTACTACGTATACAGTACAATTAAGAAATAACACGTATAACGCATTATCAGAAAAAAATATTGATGCGGTTCATCGTATAAAAGATTTAGGACATTGTATAGCATTACACCAGAATCCACCGTATATGCCAGAAAAAGATTTAAAAAAGTACGTGTTAAAGGACATAGAAACGTTAGAACATTATTACGGATTTGACATAGACAGATATGCATTTCATAGACCAAAACAAGAACAATTGGCAATGTATTTGCAGATACCAGGTAAAATAAATTGCTATGATAGAAAATATTTTCATTATTTTCAAGGTAATACACCTAATTTAAATGTAACATATTTAGCAGATTCAAATCATCAATGGAAGTATGGTCATCCAATTGCGATAGATTTTAATAAAGTTAAAAAATTACAATTGAATACTCATCCATATTCATGGACCGAATCCGGATATAAAAATTATGGTAATTTCTTATCATTAATTAAAGAAAGAAATAATGAAATGTTATTTGATATGAATTCAGAAAATAAAACATTTCCAAAAGAGTTATTATTATGAAAAATGTAGTATTTTTAACATGTATAAAAAATCCTAATCATGATGATAAATATGGTGGTTGGGAATGGATGGAATATTCAAAAAGAACATGGGAATTTTGGTGTAAAAAACATAATTGTGAATTAGTTGTATATGACACGCCTACTGAAAATGATCTTGCAAGATTTAGAGTTACATGGCAACGTTGGTTTGATGTGTTTGATCGAGTAGAAACGGTAGTTCCAGATTATGATAAAATTTTTATGATAGATGCATCATCGATGGTACGATGGGATGCGCCTAATATATTTGATTTAGTAGATAATAGATTTACAGCTTGGCGAGATATGGATAATTTAAGATGGACATACGAATCAGTTGAAGGATATAAACCATTTTTCAATGACATGTCTTTTGATTTAAAAAAATATATCAATTGCGGAGCAGCAATTATTAATAAAAATCATAAAAATTTTCTTCAAGAAGTTAAAACTTTTTTTATAGAAAATCAAGATGCATTAGTAAATGCTGAAAGTCATGTTATAAAGAAAGGAACTGATCAGACTCCATTTAATTATTTACTACAATATCATAACATTGATGTTAGTTTAGAATTACCATTTACATGGAACGCTAGACATTTAACTAGAAAAGAATTGCATTCATATAATTGGCAATTAGAACAATTAGGTCATAGTACAGATAAAACACCGCATTATATCAAATATTGTAATATATGGAGATTTACAGGAATGAGTAAAGATCAGAGAACTCAGTGGGCAGAACATTCTTGGAATTTCATTAAAGAAAAATATACAGATGATGATATAGAATTTTTATTAAATAAAGTACAACATAAAGGTACTGAATTTAAAAATGCTACTTCTAGAAAATTTAAACAAGACATACTTAAATATTTTAAAGAAGAAGGTGTAGGTAAATCTATATTAGAATTTGGATGTTGCCATGGAGATACATCAAGAATCTTTAGCGAAGTTTTTAAAACTGTGTACGCTACAGATTGGAGACATGCTAATTTAAATTTAGCAAAACAAAAATGTAAAGAATGTACAAATGTAAAATTTAGTATCTTTGCATGTGGTGAAGATAGTCTCACATTTGATAAAGACATTGATGTAGTATTTATAGATGCACGACATTCATATAATGAAATTAAAGAAGATATGATATCGGTGTTAGAATATTTTAATAATCCTACTATCATAATGGATGATTTTGGAAATCCAAATAATGGAATGAAAGATGCAATACAGGAAGTTATACAATCGCAGAATTTAGAAATTATAGAATACATTGGAGAAGATAAAGGGTTTAAAACAAAAAGTGGTTGGTCAATGATTGATAGAGAAGGTGTTATATTAAAAAAGAAATTAGCATGAAGAATATAGTTTTTATAATGGATATAGATCTTAAAGGAGAAGGAAGATATTCAAGTTCTAGACGATTGCCATATCAATATTCAATTAAAAGTTGGAAGAATTGGTGTGAAAAAAATAACGCAGAACTTTTCATTTTGAATGATTTATTATTACCAACAGATGAAATGAAAATTTGTTGGCAACGATATTATTTATTTGATATACTTGAGGCAAATGAAATAGATTATGATCAGATACTAATGGTAGATGCTGATACGATAGTACATCCAGATTGCCCAAATTTCTTTGAACTATCTGATAATAAATTTTGTGCAGCAGAATTTGATTCAAGCTGGGACTGGGTAATTCGTAGTATAGAAAATTATTCTAAATTTGCTTTTGATGAATATATGATGCCAATTGAAAAATATTTTGATTGTGGATTTATGATTGTTAATAAACTACATAAACAATTCTTTAAAGATATAATTAATTTTTACTATGAAAATCAAGACGGATTAAAAGAATTAGAAAAGTTACATGTAGGAACAGACCAAACACCTGTTAATATACTAATACATAAATTAGGTATAGATTTAAAATTACTTCCATATGAATACAATACTATGGATATGACTAGAAAAGAAATATTAGGTAATGATATGTTGTATACAAAAATAGGAAATGTATTTCAATTTAATTGTCTACCTAACAATGAAGAAAATAAAGCACAATATTATTGGATGCAAAAAACATATCAAGAATTATATGAAAACTAAATTTGCAATAGGATGTTTAGTACAATGGTACGAATGTGATATTATAGAAGACTACATTATATCTTTAAAAGAGGCAATAGATGAATATGGAGATGTAAAAAATGTAGAAGTGCATTTTGCTGTATCTTTATCTCAAAAATTAGAAAAATGTATTTCTAAAGAACAATTACAAAAATGTAGAGATAAGATACATAATCTAATACATGATAACTTATACGGAACGACAGAATACAAATATAAATTATATACAATATCTCAATATAGAAGAGAATTTAATACCAACTACAGCGAATCTGCAGACGTTCTCATATGGGGCGAATCAGATGCCATTTTACCTAAGAACATGTTTACTATACTAAACAACTTACATCAAACATCGTTACAGAACAATAATCCAAAATACTTAGCATTTTTTGGAACATGTAAGATGTGGGACACATCATGGAAAGTATTAGAACATACAGATTTTACTGATAAACCATTTATTGAAAATGATTATGAAAATTGGTGGAGTTTAAAATATACTATGAGTAAAGATGAAATGAATGCCATAAATGAAAAAACAGATGAATTAGATGTACGAGTTTTGCCACAACATAAATTTAATGGATGTGGATTAGTTATATCCTCAGAAGTTATTAGATCCGGAGTTAATATACCTAGTTCAGTGTTTTTTGTACACGAAGATTCGGCATTTATGTGGATGACAAATAAAGTGTTAGGAAATATACCTCAATATGTTATTAAAAACATTTTATTAGTTCATAACAGAAATCATCCTAATAAACGAATGTATATAAAAGATGAACGTAAAGATGGTACTATGAATGAAAAACGTCGTAGTAATGATTGGTATATAAAAGCAAATAAAATGAGTGAACAGAATTATCAAAACATGTTCAATCCTAATTATAAACCTTACAGATGGGAAGACATACTATGAAAAAAATATTAATAACAGGGGGAGCTGGAACAGTAGGATCATCATTTATAAAACAATATTACGATGAATATGAATTTTATAATGTTAGTAGAAATGAAACTCAGATTGCTAAACTTAAACAAAATTTTCCAAAAGTTAAAAGTTTTTTATCTGATATATGTGATCTAGATTCAATGATAAATATTTTTGAGCAAGTACAACCTGATATAGTAGTACATGCTGCAGCATTGAAACATATAAATTTAGCAGAAGAAAATCCTACAAAGGCAGTTGAAATAAATATAGTAGGAAGTTTGAATATTATAAAAGCAAGTGTAAGAGCAAAGGTTCCATTGACAGTAGGAATAAGTACAGATAAAGCATGTAATCCAGACTCTGTTTATGGTTATTCAAAACGAATGATGGAAACAATGTTTATGCAATATCATAATGATAAAACAAAATTTGTTTGTACAAGATTTGCAAACGTAGCAAATAGTAATGGTTCGGTAATACCATTTTGGTTATCGGAAGCTGAAAAAGGTAATGCATTAAAATTAACAGATCCAGAAATGAACAGATTAATGTTTTCTAAAAAAGATTCTGCCAAATTAATTAACAAAGCAATTGATTATGGGACACATACTAATGAACCATTTATACTTTGTTTATTAATGAAGAATGTAAATTTATTAGAATTAGCAAAAGTAATATCAGATCAAGAAGTAGAGATAATAGGTAAAAGGCCTGGAGAAAAATTAAATGAAACTTTGATAAGTGAGAAAGAATTACCTTTCACGTTTCATAATACAGATGATGGATACGTATACATACTACCAACAAAACAAACTACTAATAACATATCTCATGAACATTCATCTGCAAATGCGGAATGGATGACAGAAGATGAAATGAAAGAATTGATATGGGACAAAAAATAATATGGTTAACAGAAGGTAGCCATCGAGGCAAAATACCACGCGACTTCCGTGGCATGCGTAACGACTCGGCATGGATGTGCACATTAAACGCTACTCATTGTCCTATATGGGAAGTGCATAATATACATGAAAAATATGATTTAGCAATTGTTACTTTACCAAAAAAGAATATTGATAAATTAATGCAATATCCATTAATGGAAAGTTTACGTAAATGTTGTGATAAGATTGCATATATGCAAGAAGGACCTCATTGGTATTTTCAA
>Ga0181405_1000364_pt1 | contig 15995 bp, 17 predicted proteins | sample 28SPOviralmetaG_FD_130134 | JGI IMG/M metagenome (GOLD analysis project Ga0181405, IMG submission 130134) | Marine viral communities from the oligotrophic San Pedro Time Series (SPOT) site, San Pedro Channel, CA, USA - 28 SPOT_SRF_2011-11-29 | ecosystem: Environmental > Aquatic > Marine > Strait...
CAGGACAACTTGCCACACTTACTGCTGACTTTGATGTTACTAATCCACCTTCGTGGGCAGCAGGGGCAATCAGGGGTGTACAAGCAGTGATGCAACAAAGAGGTTTAGGTGCATCTAGTATTGCAGGACAGGCACTTGTACAGGCTGCAATGGAATCTGCTCTACCTATAGCACAGGCAGATGCAAATACTGTAAGAGCATTTGAAATACAGAATTTATCGAATAGACAACAACGTGCTATGTTAGCTGCCCAACAGAGAGCATCATTTATAGGTCAAGAGTTTGACCAACAGTTTCAGGCTAGAGTTCAGAATGCTGCAAAGATAAGTGATGTAGCCAATAGAAACTTTACTGCAGATCAACAGATACAATTAGAGAATAGTAGAATAGCTAACACATTAAATCTACAGAACTTAACTAATAGACAGGCTCTTGTATTAGCAGAGGCATCTGCACTAACAGGATTAGATACTAGTAACTTAACAAATAGACAACAAGCTGCAGTAGAGAATGCAAAGTCATTCCTACAAGTAGATATGGCAAACTTATCTAATGAACAACAGTCAGGTATGTTTAATATGCAACAACTTACACAGAGTATACTAACAGATCAGGCTGCCTTGAATGCCTCACAACAGTTTAATGCTACCTCACAAAATCAAGTAGATCAGTTCTTTGCTAACTTGAGAAGTCAGGTAGAACAGTTTAATGCTACACAGTCAAATGCACAGGATCAGTTTAATGCAGGTGAATTAAATACACTTGCAAGATTTAATGCAGAGGTAATGAATGCAAGAGATCAGTTTAATGCACAGAACCAAATAGCTATTGCACAGAATAATGCAGTGTGGAGAAGAGAGTTAGCTACTGCAGATACTGCTGCCATCAATCGTGCTAACGAGTTAAATGCTAAAGCAGTTCTTGATATATCTAATCAGTCATATGATGATTTATGGGCATTCTATGCAGACACTATGGAGTGGGCATGGAAGAGTGCAGAGAATGAGCAAGATAGAATCAATGCATTAGGTGTAGCTAATATCAGTAAAGAGGCACAGGCTTATACTGCAGAGCAGACTAAGAAGGCTGCAGGATCAAGTGCTATTGGTAGTATGTTAGGCACATTAGGTGCTGCAGTTATTAGAGGACCTTTTTCATAATGATTACAAACCCTTCAGGAAATATATATAATAAGTTTAATGACTATAAAAGAATAACTAGAGATTTAGATAATCAAACAAAAGCACCTACAACTAAGGGTTTATTATCTAGAGATATGTCAATGAAAAAAAATATAAGTACACCTAAACAAGATGATCCGTTTAATGAGGCTATGGATTTCTTTGAGGCTATACAAAATGAAAGATTAAAAGCTGATCATTATACAGCTAAAGAAGTTAATCCTGATGAATATGATCCTACAGAGCCTGTACCAAGTGATATAACAAAAGATGCTGAGTCAAAACGATTGTATGATAGACTAGGTAGAGAAGAAAAGTTATATGGTAGATTTAAAAGAAAAGATGAAAAAGAGGCATAAGATATAATGAGATATACAAATAGAGACGAACCAATATTAGAAGCACCTATTCCGGGCATGGCTATGACTCATGAGGTAGGTGCTAGACCTTGGCAAACACCACCACAGTATGCAACTGTTAGTCAGGCTGCTCAATATTATGTGACAAGTATGCAAGATGAATCATTTGTAGAACAGGCTATCAACCTAATGGAAACAGGTATGCCTATTACACTGATAGCTAACAATGTGCAGTTGATGAGTGTCATGGAAGGTAAACATACAGTTGATGTTGGTATGTTACTTATACCTGTGATTATGGAGATGCTCATGCTTATAGGTGATAGAGCAGAGATAAAGTATACAACAGGTATGGAAAGAAATAAAGATATTGAGATACAAGATTCTGTATCCGAAGCAGCATTCGCTAAGTTCCAAAAACAATTAGGTGAGGATACTAAAGAAGAAGAAGTTGTAGAGGAACAGACAGTTGAGCAAGAAGAAGAACCTATGGGTCTAATGGCTAGGAGAAACTAATGGCAGAAAAAGAATCATCATTTTTAACTGATAAGAGTGCAAGTGGTAGATTTAAAAGGGCATTGTCGGTTGCTCTGCCATCTATTGCTTTAGCTAGAAATGATCCATATCTAGTAAAGTCATTGTATGATAAGGAAGCAGAGTTTGGTAAACTAGATAGAGATGATGCTAGAGATTTGATTAAGTCTAGTGCTTCTAGCATTACTGATTTAATAAATAAAAACAAAACAAAAAGAACAAATAGAATAGAAAGTAACCTAGAAACTTTAACTGCATTAAAGGGAGAGTTTCCTGAATTAGAGAATGCAGATGTAGCCTTAATACAAAAACGAGGGATGGGAAATACACTAAAGAATATAAAGAAAAAGTTTAATTTAGATAGAGTTGATAGTATTCTTAATATAGTAAAAGAAAATATACCCTCAGGTTCAGAAGACATTACTGCTAGTAAAGTACCTAACATGACTTTATCTGAACTAGCAGAGGCAATGGCTCCGGCAGCTAAAAACTTAGAACTACAAATGAATCAAGTACGTTCTGCACCTGCATCAGGACCTATAACATCTTTTGTATCAGGTGAAATGTTTAGTGATGAGAAAGGTGTAGACTTATCTCCTCAGATACAAAACATAGTAAAATCATCAGACGTTACATCTACAGTTGACACAGAAGACACTAAAAAGTTTAAAGAATTTTTAGATAGTAACAAAGATATATTCACAGAGGCAGGTAAACAAGCTAGAAGAGTAGCCTCTCTTTCAGCTAAAGAAGATATAGGTGAAGAAAGAATAGCAAAAGTAGCAGAGGCTACAATAGCTAAAAGATTAGGACTATCAGTTAGTATTAATACTTTAGGTGATGTTACATATGCACCTGCAGCAAAGAAATATGAACAAGTAGTACCTAGAATAGCTCAACTAGTAAAAGAAAAAGCATTACAATTAAAAATAGATGGTGCTAAATTAGATGATCCTAGATTTTATACAAATCAAAGTGCCATAGATAAAATAATTAATGATAACTTTGCAGTTGAGGGAGACAAGGAAGAAGGTAAAGGAAAAGAAAGACCTCAAGGATTTATATTAAAACAACTACAGGATGTGGGTTTAGAAAAGGGATCGTCTACAAAGACAGAAAAAAAAGATAAACCTAAAAAAGGAACTATGTCTGTTAGAGAATTAAAAGCTATGTATGTTATAGCTTTAAATGGATTAAAGGCAAAAGAGAAAAAAGAAATAGAGGAAGTTAGAAATTCTAGAGGTAACCAATCTATGAAAAATAATAAAATAAAAACTATACAACAAAGCTATAAAGTACAGAGAGCAACTTTGAGAGCAAATTATAGAAGTGAAGCAGTACAAAATAACTTAGACCCTGATTTAGTAGCACCATAAGAGATGTATAATGTTACAAGCAGAACAAATAAAGGCATATAATTACTATAGACCTGAAGAGCAGAATAAAGAAATATTAAGTACCAATAATGATTTTCTTGATGATGCCTATGAGTTCTTGGTAAAACGAGAGGGTTATAAAGACTCTGATTTAAACACCCCTGAAAAAATATATGATCAATTCCTAGAGCATTTTAGATATCAAAATGTAAATGAAGTCACTGCCATACGTGACTTAGAATATGCACAAAATGCTAACCTCCAAGAAAAAGTACAATTCGCAAATTTAATACAACTGTATGAAAATATGGAAGGGGATAGTTTTAACTTTGAAACTATTAAAGATTATGCAGGTGGTATCTTTACATCTCCTTCAACATATGCAGGATTACTAACAGGTGGTGCAGGTAAACTTGCATCAACAGGAGCTAATCAACTAACTAAGTTAGGCATACGTAAATTATTAAATAGAGAGATAGCCAAGAGTGCAGGTAAAGGTGCTGCAGTAGAAGGTACTATTGGTGGTATACAAGGAGGTGCTCAAGAGTTAACTAAAGTAGAAACAGGATTAACAGAAGAAGTAGACACAGGGAAAGTGGCAACTCAAGTAGCTATACAGGGTACATTCGGTGGAATATTTAATGCAGGTGCAGGATTTTATCAAACTAAAAAAGCTATTGATGCTAACATATTATTATCAGAAGCAGAGAAGGCATCTAAAGTTGTAGCAAATGCTGCAAATAAAAAATCAAAAGACTTTTTAAAAAGTGTAAGAGCCGATGATGATATAAAATTTCTTAATGATTCTTTAAATCAATTAATACCTGACACATATAAAATGACTAAGGCAGGATTAAAAAGAATTATAAAGAAAAAACCTTTGATGAGAAGTCCTCTTGATCCTGATAAAGTTAATATGGGTAGATCACTAGCTCAAGAAAAAGGTGTGGATAAATTAGATATAGATTTTTATGAAAACTTATCTGCTGCTGCACTGAAAGTAAAAGAAAGAATAAAAAATAATTTAACTAAAGGTGATAGAATTACTGAAGGATTAGCAAAGTCAATAACAAAAGGTGACTTAAAGTTTGATGAACTTAGTGCTATACTCAAAGATCATAATTTAACATATGATCAATTCTCCTTAATATATTTAGCAGATATATCTGATGCAGGTAGAAAGTTAGGCTATCATGGATTTTTAAAAAAACAAATTGATCCTGAAGTCTCAAGAGAAAAAGTAAATTCGTTACTTGACAGTATAGTTAAATTAGAGCAAAGAGGATTGACTAAAGTTACAAAGGGTCAGGCAAAAGAGGTAATAGAGAATAAAAGAAAGTTGGGATTACTTAAAGACTTAGATAAATTAAGACTAGGTTTAATGACATCACAACCTGCTACTACCATGCGTAACAATGCTAATGCTTTGTTTAGAGTAGCAGTGGATGCAGGAACACGTAGTATATACAATTTACTAAAAGGTAAAAGTCCTATGGATGCCTTAGATGTTACTAAGTATATGTTAAATCCATATGAAGCTCAAGTAGTTAGAAAGTTATTTGAAAACACAATGCCTGATAGTGCCTCTGTTTTATTTAGAGATGCTGCAGATTTATCTGCTCAATCAGGAGAAGGTGTATTAGCCAAGATAGGAACTAAGGCAAACTTTTTAAACACTATGTCTGATAATTTTTTTAAACAGGCAATGTTTACTGCATCATTAAGAAGAAGATTAGCAGATGATGGTAAGGATTTAATTCAGATAATTAAAGATGGTAAGTTTAATACTATTAATAAAGAAACTTTAGAAGGTTCTATGCAGGATTCATTAGAGTTTGTATATCAACAATCATTTAAAGGTGATGGATTTTTTAGTAAGGTTGCAAAGGTAACAATAGATGCACACAGAAATGTACCTTTTGTAGTTTCTTCTGTGCTACCATTCCCAAGGTTCGTGGCAAACCAAATGAAGTTTCTGTACGAACACACACCTTTACTAGGTTTAATGAACTTAGAAGGCATAGGAACTAAACAAGGGTATTTAAAATCAATAGCTAGTAAAAATGCAGATGATTATAGAAAGATGGCTGCAAAACAATTCATGGGTCTTATGATGTTAACAACTGCATATAACTGGCGAAAAGAACAGATAGATGACGATGGTAAAATAGGTACATATTGGTATGAGTTTAAAGATGAGACAGGTAAGACTGTTGATGGTAGACCTACATATGGACCTTTTGCTCCATATCTTTTAGCATCAGATATTATGTTAAGATATCTTAAATCTAGTGAAGAAGGTAAAGATGTTAGTTTATCTGAAAACTTTTTACTGAATCCCACAGGTCTCTTTATAGATATAATGGATAGGAAAGATGCATCAGGTAAAAGAATGTCAGAAGTTTTTACAAGTCCAAGACAGTATATGCAAGATTCTTTACAGGCATTGTTTGGTTCTTCTTTCAGAGCAGGATATGGTATATATGCAATAGATAAATTATTTGATGATGCTTCTGCAGAGGGTACATTTCTTGGAGAAAAGGGTGCTAAGATAATGGGAGAGTTTGTAGCTAATTTAGTTAATACTTATACCATACCATTGTCAGTGGTAAAAGATGTGTATAGTCAATATGATAAGTTTGCTAGGTATGTGCCTGAAACTAGACCCGGTGGTGAAATAGATTTCTTTAAAATAATATTAAACAGGGGTACTCGTGCTATGCCTGACATAGGTCCTAACACTGCCTTGGGTAGATTCTTTGGTGCAAAAGAATATGACTTACCTTTACGTAATCCATTTAGATCAGGAGATGTTATTGCTATTAACCCTCTTGAAAAACAGATGACAGGATTTACTAGGATGCCTAAGTTAAATCTTTTAGAAAGGGAGATGCGTAATTTAAATCTACAATACTATGATTTATATAGACGAGACCCAAATGAATTAGTGGATAGATTAATAAGAGAAGAGTTAAGTGGTGAAGAGTTTACAGTTAATCTAAATCAAAGATTAGCAGATGTTATTACAAGAGACCCTTCATATTTAAATCTCAAATCAAATGCAGAGAAAAGAAATTATTTAAAACGTTATGCTAAAAGAAATGTGTATAATAGTCCTGATGAAAAACAATTAGGAGCAAGAGAAGTTGCTTTAAATAAATTAGATACTTTAGCAGATGATTATGATTTACCTTATAGTGAAAATGATATAAGAAATTATAGAAAATTATCTAAGCAAGAAAGAGATGCTATAGATGCAGAGTTTAGAAATCTACTTAAAGAAAAAGAATTTATGTTAAATGGAGAAGAAACTGCAGATAATTTATTGATTGATTCATTTTCTATATTAAATACTAGAGATTTAGATATGATAAATCCTGATACGGATGATAGAATTAATGTATTACAGTGGGCATTAACCAGAAAAGGCGTATCTGAAACACTTAGAGAAAAAGGTATAATGTCTAAAAGAAAGAGAAAGCCATGAGGGGATTTGAATTAGGACTTGAAACTGACAGAATGTTTGCAGATGCAGAACGTAAGAGAGAAGAACGTGAAGCAGGTATAACAGACATACAAAGACAGGCTCAAGGTGTAGAACCTATAACCATAAAAGATGTAAGAGACTTTGCTCTTGCAACTGCACCTTTGACAGGTGATGTGATTGCATTTAAAGATGCACCTGAAGATTACACACGTGCCTATGAATTAATACAGGCAGGTTATGGTGAAAGAGACTTAATTAAGATGGGTCTTGGTGGTGCATTCTCAGGATTAATTACAATGGGATTGATTCCCGGATTAGGTTTTGTATCTAGAATGGGTAAGAATGCATTGAAACAAATGGCAATAGATGCATTTAAACGAGGTGATAGAAAGACAGGCACTGAACTACTGGTGAATACAAGTGAATTTGTTAAGAAAGAACTAGGTGATAAGTTTAATAAGAATGTGTCTACAAAACGACAGAGCCAAATAAAAGAAATAAAAAAACAATTTATGGGTAAAGAACGTAAGAAAAGAATTAAGATGCTTGATAAACCCAAGAAAGAAATACTATATCATGGCACTGCTATGGGTCAGTTTACTGCTTCGCCAAAAGTAAACACATATATAGATAAAGACTTTCAAGCTAATGAATTAGCAACTACATTTAGAGACAACTCTAGAATATTCACAGAAATAGTAGATGCTAACAAGGGTAATCCAATTATAGATATAGATACCTATGGTATGAAGATAGGAAAAGATGTAGACGAGATCGATAAATATGCAGGAGCTAAGATAAATTTTCCTACATTAGTAAATGCAACTCCTGATCTTAGTCGTGCTCCCTTTCCTAAAGTTTTAAATGATACAATCTCCTTAGAAGCTAATGCAGAGGCAGGTGAAGTATATTTAAAAGGAACTGCATCTGCTCGTAATAACTACGAGGGTGAAACATATGGTGTTGTAAAATTACTAGATAATAATAAGGTAGACCTAAGAGATATAGAGACAGAACTAGTAAAAAGAAATAGACAGGATATTAAAGATATAGTAGAGCTTGATAAAACATTTATTGACAACATAGCAAAACGTGGGTTTGATAGATATGAAGACCTTTACCAAGATAAAACATATGTAGGTATGGGTGTTAGAAAGACACCTGTACATTCAGAGTTAGGAACACCTGCATTGTCAATGTCACTTGATCCTATCACATCTTCTAAACCTGCTTTCACAACTCCTGATGGAATAGGTGAAGTAGGTGACATGGCAATGGGAACAGATGAAATGGGTAGAACTGTAGAGAATCTATTATTTACAGAGTTGCCTTATGGTAAATTTAAAAGCATGACACCTGATGATTACAATAAGATTGTTAATTTGTATTCTTCTGATAAAGATTTGAGAGAGGGATTGTTTGCAAAATATAGAGATGCTGTAACTGAAGATAATATAGGAATAAAATTACCTAAGTCTGCACATACAGAAGCAGAAGTAGCATTTACTAGACCTGATTTTCTTTCACCAAAGAAAGTTGTAGATGATCCAAAGGTATTAGCTAATGTTGAAAAAGCAAACGAAGCATTTGATAAATACAAAAAAGCAGAAATAGATTTATTTAATATTAACAACCAAGCATTAGTTGGAGATAAGGTAAATCAGAAAAAAGCCTATGATAAAGTTAAAGATTATTTTAATACTGCTCTTGATATGGCTAAGTTCACGAGGACTGAAGGAGCTAGAGGTGGTTATGATGAAGTCATGGATGATTTAAATATTATTCCAAATTTATCTAAACTTACTGAAAATTTAAGTATAGTATTACCTAAGGGTGAAAAGAAAAATAATATGAAAGTATTAAATAGTTTATTAGATAGACAAGTATCAGGCAGAATGATGACTGCTCCAAAAAGATTGAAGGGATATCAAGAAAGAGAAATACCTAAAAACTTTAGTCCTAAAAAGTTTGTTAATGAATTGCAATCTACACTACTTGAAACAAAAGGTAATGCACTAGACTACAAACTTAAAACAGAAGAGAAGATACTATCTTTATCACCACGACAATACAAAGAAGTTATCATGGAGATAACACCTAAGTTAAATCGTGGTGGATTAATGGCTAGGTAAACACAGACCTCAACACACCCATAGCCAAGGCAGCACAGGCTACCACATTTACTGTGAGTAGTGCTCTGTCATGCCATAGATAAGCCATACCTGCTAGTAATCCTGTGCCTATACATGAGGCTATCAAATCGTAGAAGGGTAGAACACCTGCCGATCTACATATAATCCCTGACATAATTAACATAGAGCCTGACCATTTAAGATACCATGATAAGTCATGGACAGGTGTAACTTTATTAACGAGTGTCTCCTGAACCTTGTAGTGTGCCTCTTTGTTTTCTGTCATTTAATTTCTCCAAGTTCTTTTCCATTATCTTACCAAGGTTAACACCTAATTCATTCGCTAACATAGCACAGTACCAAAGCACATCTCCTATCTCAGATGCTACATTAGATTCTGTACCATCACGTATGTTCTTCTTTACCTTACCTGCTACTTCACCTGCCTCACTTACAAGACCAAGAGATAGGTAAGCTATAGCATCTTTCTTAGGATAGATGGCAGTAGACTTACACTTCTCTTGATACTCATGTGCAGTTATCAAACTTTTGTTATGCAACTGCATGAACCTCTTGGCTTCTTCTTCTAGCTTCTTCACGTTTTACTTTCTCCAAGTTTCTAAAGTAGGCAGAGTTATAACCTCTTTGCCACTCTCTATGTTGCATGGTGTTAGTATTGTAAGGACTGACTGTTGCAACTATCTTGGCACTTTTCTTTCTAACAGTCTGTATATACTGATTACCTTTGAAAGCATTGACACCACGTTCATATTGAATACGTAATGGTGCATCATACTTACTTAGATTTGGATTGCGTTTTTTCTTCTGCTTGTACATCTTCTTGTTTCCTCTCAAAGTATTTAATTATCATTGATAGTCTATCGTCATACTTACCAATCTCTGCAATCTCTTTATCTACAGATGCTAAGATGTCAGAGTGTTCTCCTATACCTGTAGACCTGCTTAGATATATCTCTACGTTGGCTATGTGTTTATTTATTAAACCTACATAGTATGACTTAGATGCATTTAATATCATGTCTCTCATTTATTTACTCCTTAATTATGTTGCTTCAATATCAACAACTTCACATACACCTGCAGTACAGGCTAGTTCTTTACTACCACTCGTAGTATCTTCTTTCTCAAAGTCTTGCAACTTACTCCAATCTATAGCACGTGGCATGGCTTTTGTCAAGTCATTATATTTATCCTCGTCTATATCTTGGTAAGGTGCTTGGGCATATGTATGATCACTAAAAGGTAGGAAGGATATTCCTGATACCTCATCAAAGTTTTTATACACCCATGCTCCTACTTCCATCCACTCATCTTCCTTAACAGATATAGTAACAGAAGGTTTATGCTCACACCAATGTCTCTGAAACATCAACCAATATTCTAATTGTTCTATAGCAGACATTTGAGTTCTAGTGATAGCACCATTAGGTGACTTCATAGGGAAGCTAAATACAGTTGTACTATCAGGCTTCATGACATCAGGCTCTGCAGGAATACCTGCCTCTTTCATAAACTGTGTGAGTGGGTCTTTGTTATCACCACGTACAGTTCTAATATAGAAAGGGTTATGCCTTGCATGAATACCACTAGCACTGTCAACTAATTGTGATACTGTACCACTAGGTTTGACACAAGTTATAGCAGTTGACTGTGGTATGCCTAATAGTTTAGCAAACTTTTCATTAGTCTTTACTGCTTCTTCTTTTAATATTTTTAATACTTCTTCTGTCCATATAGGGCAGTCAAGTATACCTGTCAGAGACACACCTAGTAGTCTCTCTTCTTCTGTATTATCTTTCCATACTTTACGTAAATATTTAAAGTCAGTAAGTGTAGATTGAAATGTGCCCAAGATTGTAGCCATACGTACCTTTTCTTTTAACGACATCAAACTATCTGTTTCACGTGCAACAACCTCTGTAAGATTACAGAACTGATAAGGTCTAAGTATAATTTCACTACATGGATTACAACCAAAGTAATGATTACTATCTCGTCTGCCATTCTCTGATGCTTTCACTTTAGCAGATTGACGATTGAATATACCACGTTCTCCTGACTTAGATTCATATAGTGATGTCCACTCTCGCATGAATGTACCCATCTCAGGCTTACCTTTGAATGCTACAGAGTTATTAGCTAATGCTCTCTGTCCTTCATTCTCCCACCATTGACCTGACTTTGCGTGTCTCATTTGATCATCACCTAAGTTGGATAAGGATATAAGAGCAGAACGTCTGACACCACCAACAACTACAACCTCACCTATCTTACACATTAAGTCGTGACACTCAATAGGATATAGTCTTCTACCTCTTGCACCTGTAAACTTATCTATACAGAATTGAAATAAATCTTCCAAGGGTGCAGGTCCTGATGCCCTACCACCAAATGTTTTTAGTCTTGCACCTGCAGGTCTCACCTGTGATACATCCCATGTAGGTATCTGTCCTACATATAACATGGCTATCATCTCTCTCAATGCCTTTGACCATCCGGGTCTGCTATCTGCAACAGTTATTATAGTGTCACTCTTTTCAAAGTGTTCATTAACTATGGGTAACTTATCTACATTCTCTCTCTCAACAGAGAATCCCACACCTGTACCACACATAAGTATATACATACACTCATCAAAACTACGTGGACTATCAACAGGTATGTAGCTACAGTTATATCCTGCTACGTGACATCTATCTAATGCTACACCTGCAGTCATTAAGGCTCTCATACTAGGCATAACACCTAGAGATGTGATAGCATCATTTAACTTTTGCTTCAATGCCTTAGTCATAATATAATTATTTTTATCTCGTAGATGCTTATCCATATAGTCAAAGTATCTGTCTACAGTTTCAATCCAAGTTTCTCTACGTTGCTCATCATCTTTCCATCTTGCATATCTAGATAGGGCAATAAAGTTTTGATAGTCTGTGGGTAAGTAGTTATTCATCATCGTTCCTCGCTTAATGTTTTCATATATTGTATCTCAACACCCTCTAAGTCATGTAAAGAATCTTTAATATAATCCTGTATTTCTTCTGCTACATTACCATCTGCAGGAACAGGATACTCCTCAGGGTCTATTCGTAGTGTAACACTTAGTCTAACTTTTATGTTCATCTAATTCCTCTATCAGTTTAGATAGATACCATTGTGCTTTTTTCAAGTCTTCTACACCATTTTTATATGGGTATCTCCATAAATATTTTAGTATATTACCCTGTAAGTAAGTTTGAAATCCATCACCTGTCATAGCCTGTATAGCATCTATAGTTTCAATACCTGATTTGTTGTAGTGTGGTGGATGATTTACCATATCCATAGTTTGTTTGTGATCTGATTGTTCCTGTGCTTGTCTTGCTTTCATTTTCATATACTCCATGTGTCTCATTTTTTATCCTTAAAATTAATATGTATTACATTGTCATGTGCTTTTAAACTATCAGTAAGAAGATACTCCATAGGCATAAACTCTTCTGCTAATTTCTCTGCCTGTCTTTCTATCTTTGCATCTTCTAACATCATAGGAAAGATTGCACAGACTCTTCGTGCTAACTTCAGTAAATCTATTTGATCTTCTCTATCAAGAGACATACGATCTGTGGAAACTAAACCAATGGATACATCACCTGTCCATTTATCTTTATCTATTATAGGTTTTAACATAATACAGATATCATTTTTATCCATCATCATTTTATTCTCCTGACTTTGTTACCTGAAAACTTAATAAAGTTTGGGTATTTATTTTTACCTTTTTCTTTTAACCAATCCTCAGGTATTATTCTATCGTAATATCTAAACCCATACTTGATACACCATTCACCATAGTTAGACTTTGCTCCCTTCCTTAATTTATTTCTACTATTCTCAAACACAAATCGAATATCTAAATGGGGATGTTGTTTCTGTATGGCTAAATGTTTACGTCTATCTGATGCTAAGAACCTACCTTTTGTTTCTATTATTATTCCATTACTTAATATAAAGTCAGGGGTATAGGTGCGATAGGCTAAGTCTTCCCATTCTATCTTGACAGTTTCATATGTAAACTTACACTTGTTCTCTTTCAAGTAGAGAGAAATCTTATGTTCTAATCCACTCCTATACCCATGCTTCAAAGCATTACGATATGCTCTATGTGGTGACACTATAGAAAAGTTCTCCAACCTGTGAAGGGATTCCATTCAGAGTATGATGAGTTAGTATTATAGTTATAACCTAATGCTTTCAACTCTTCCTTCACTGCCTCGTCTGCCATCTTCTTGGCTTCCATAGCTTCCTTTAAACCTTTCGTTTTCATTTCACGATAGGCTTTCTTAGCTTCTGCTAACTCTTTCTCCATATTTTCTATGTTAGCTTTTAGCTCCTCTATGTTTTTAGTGGACATTATTTTACACTCCATATCTTTTTTGCTTCTTCTTTCATCTCTGCTGACCACATCCAAGAGTCTGTGTTAGGATAGACTAAAGAAGCTAACTCATGTCTATCATCACTTATAGACAAAAACTTTTGTATACTAAAGGCAACCTTTTTAAGTTGTTTCTTATACTGTGATAGGTTTGTTAGTGTAAATGTCTTACACTCTTTAGGTGTAGCGAAGAATAAATCTACACTACTCTTTGGGTATGCCATAGAATACAAAGCCATCTGTCTCTTCTGTGCCTCTGTAGGTTTAGAGGGCATTCTTGTAGATGTCTTTAGGTCTACGATTTTATCTTCAAATCTGAAGTCAATGTATCCCATGACAGGTACAGGTAAGTCATCAAATTGAACCTCAACTTTCTCTTGATAATCTACAAGATTTTTATGATTAAAGTTCTCATCAATAACTTTACCAAAGTCTTTCAATAACTTTTTTTCTTTTATAGTTTTAGTATCTCCTAAATCTATCTGTGATTCTGCACACAAGGACATAAACTTCATGTCCAAAAGATTAAAGTCAAACACACCTTTCTCATATTTATTAGCTAGTACAAACTCTTCTGCAATACCCCTTACTGCACTAGCACCACTAGAAGATTTAACACCAAACAAGTATCGTGTTATCCACATGGGCATATCACTTATATAAGTGTTCATACTACTAGGTGATAGGTAGTTAATGTTATGTATCTTAAAGGGGTTATTACTCTTCATTAAGCTACATCTTCATTATCGATCTGCACAAATTGTGATACAGTATCCTCGTCATCCTTTGAGATATTTGAATTAACTTTCTCATCCCACATACTCATTATATAGGTATTATAATTCTCAATCCAAGATATAAAATCAGTAAAGGTTGTCTGATCTTTATCACTTAACTCAATGGACTTAGTTGCATCTAACATAACCTTAGGTACATAAAACTTTTCCCCACTAGGTAAGTCTCTAGGATCACCTAAGGCAGTTATAGTATGTTGCACAGGTAGTTTTCTCATAGTAGATAGTGTAGCAAAAGGTTTGCCTACAATCTTAAATGCCTCACGATTATCTATCTCCCAAATAAACGGAACATCTTTTATCTCTGTAAGTTTACCACCATTCTCAGTCTTAATACCCTTCATAGTTATTAAACCAAACAAAACTCTAACTCTTTTTATTTGCTTGATTAAGTTCTGCATATCTGCAGATAGAGATGAGAAGTCTTTTATATAACCACTAGGTTTACCACAATTAAATGTACCTTGATTATCTTTCAAATCAATATTTAAATTGTCTGCCATAATAGTCTTATGGAAGATACCTAGAGGATCACCCTTCTTTGGGTTAATAGCCTTAACAAATCTCTTATACATAAACCTCTGCATAAAGGGTCTGATCTCAACTTCTTTAGCATAGTATATAGTATCATCAGGAACATCTAACTTATATGACCCTGCCTTTATCTTTACTACTTCTTCTACTTCATCTCCTACTTCTTTCATACCCATGATAGGTTTGTGTTGTAGTTTTAATCTTGGCAAACTACTACTCTTATTATCAGATGATTCTCCTGTAAGACCCATTGCTTTAGCCATAACAGAATAATTATCTGTATTAATTGTAACTATTTCATTCATATTTATACCTTCCTTCCTTTAAAGATCACTTGTTATATCACATAATATCATGTGTGTCAAGCCAATTATTACCTATTTTCATATCTAATTTTAGAGGTACATTGAAGTCAATCCTAAATTGATTATCAATAATAGCTTTCATATTAGTATTAATACCTCTCAATATAAATGTAACCTTTTGTTTTTCTTCAGGGTGTACATCTATCACTATAGAATCATGCACAGTATTCACAATACATGATTGCAATTTACTTAATTGCTTTTCTATCTCCATCAGTACGACAGGAACAATATCTGCAGTAGCAAAACTCTGCACAGGATAGTTCTTTATCTGTGTGAAGTTAGATACCTTACCATTAGCATACCTCTTCATGTTATTAAATGAAAACTCTCTGCCTGATGGTGTCTTTATTCTGCCTGTACTCATAGCTTCTTTAGCCAATCTGGTGTGCCATACGTTGACTTCCTTGTATTTTTCTGTGAAGTGTTTGTAGTAGGTGGCTTGGGCAGATGACCTACCAAATCCTGTTGCTCCGTAAAGGGGTGCAAACGTGTGTGCCTTCGCTTCCTGACGAGATGTAGGCTCACCTGCATCACTAATAACACGAGCAGTATAACTATGCACGTCAAATCCATCTTCTATCTCCTTCATTGCTATTGAATCTTGTGATAAGAATGCTGCAGTTCTAAACTCTAACTGTGCAAAGTCTGCCTCTAATATCTCTCCACCTTCCCAACGTGACACAAATACTTTCTTAACAGGAAACGTACCGCCACGGGGCATGTTCTGCATGTTAGGGTTAGCACCTGACAGACGCCCTGTCGATGTGCGGTGTTGTAGTAGGCTGACATGCAACC
>Ga0181405_1000367_pt1 | contig 15975 bp, 18 predicted proteins | sample 28SPOviralmetaG_FD_130134 | JGI IMG/M metagenome (GOLD analysis project Ga0181405, IMG submission 130134) | Marine viral communities from the oligotrophic San Pedro Time Series (SPOT) site, San Pedro Channel, CA, USA - 28 SPOT_SRF_2011-11-29 | ecosystem: Environmental > Aquatic > Marine > Strait...
CGAACCTACTCCAAACAACCGCAGGAAGTGAAGCTTGCCCGTCTTTACGGGATTCCAAGCAAGGCGATGGAGGGGAGATTCCCTAAGTTCAACCGCGATACTAATGTCGTCCCCCATGAACGAATCCCCTTCATCGCTGATCCTACGGTACGAACCACCCGGTACTTTGTCTGCGATCCCGGTGGATCAAAACCTTGGGTCGCGATATGGGCGGCAGTCCTGGAGGATGGCACGATCTATGTGTACCGGGAGTTCCCTGATTCATCGATGGGTCAATGGGCATTGCCACATGTGAATGGCTTGGGCAAGAGCGTGGGCAAACCAGGGCCTGCACAGCGTCCGCTAGGATGGGGGTATGCCGCATACAAGGAGCATTTCGAGGCTTTGGAACAGGGCGAGGATATCTTCGAGCGAATCGTTGATCCCCGTATGGGAGCCGCCACGGTGCGCGAGAAGGAGGGGGAGAGTAATATTATTAACACTATGGCGAATCTTGACTTTGTTATGCGACCCGCACCGGGCGTGGAAGTGGAGGCGGGTATTGCAAAAATCAATGATGCACTAGCATGGGATGATACGGAACCAATGACAGAGAAGAACAGACCCAAACTCTTTGTATCTGACAGGTGCGATAATTTTATTAGCTCGATGCTTGAGTATACGGGGAGTTCCCGCCAGGAGCATTTTAAGGATTTTGTGGATACTATCAGATATTTAATGGTCAGCGGACCTGACTATATTGGTGGTGGAAGCCTGATGTGTACAGGTGGCGGTGGATATTGACTTGCCATGTCAACTACAAAAGGGTACATTATGCTACGCATATGCAGTCTGCCGCCGATGACGAACTTTTATATGTCAGTAAAGAGCCTGATGTTGACTATCTTGCGGAAACCTACCGCAGGACACAGTCGGAGTTGGGCGAATGGTTAGACCGTAGACAGCGCGATTACGATGTAAGAAATTGTTTATGGGCAGGAAAGTCCGATAATTTCAAAAAGCATTCCCATCTAAGCCAAACCGGAGAGGTATTCCCCTGGGATGGTGCGAGTGATCAAGAGATCCGCATGGTGGATAATCAGATAAACAAGTGCGTGGCTATGACTACAAATGCGGTAAGATCCGCACATATCGTAGCTACCCCTGTGGAATCAGGTGATGTTGAGCGTGCTAATGTAATATCTATGTTCCTTCGTTGGTTAATGAACTCCAAGATGGAGGAGTTTTACGATCAATTGGAATTAGGATTAAACCACTTTTTCGAGAAGGGCCTGATGGTCCACTATGTTTATTGGGACTCCAAGGAACTTAAACAGCAACAAACCATCCGCCTGGATGAGATCGCACAGGCACTTCCACAGATCGCACAAGTGATTCAGGATGGAAGTATGGATGAGGAATTATCTGCCGCGTTAAAAGACCAATTTAAAGTATCCAAGTCCAAAGCAAAAGCGATGCTCCGCGAGCTACGCAAGGATGGTACAACCACAGTCCCCGTTACCCGCCAGGTCGTAAATCGACCCCGCATCAAAGCATTGGCACCGGACGAGGATGTTATTTGGCCTAACTATACTATTGATCCGCAGGAGGCACCTTATTGCTTTCATGTATTGCACATGACACCTGAGCAGTTGGAATCCAAGGTTAACTCTGAAGGATGGGATGCGGAGTTTGTGGAAAGGGCGAAGGATCAAGCCAAGCATACACAGACAGACAATAGTCTATATAATGTGCGTCAGGAAGATGCGATCATTCGTGATGACGATGAGACTATTAGAATAGTGTACTGTTATCAAAGACTGCTTGATGAGGATGGAGTTCCCGGTATCTACTGCACAATCTTTCATCCCGATATTCCTGAGTTGTATGCCAAGCATGAACTTATGGATTATGCTCATGGTAAGTATCCATTCGTGGTCACGAAATATGAGAATGTAAGCAAGAGACTTTACTCATCCCGCTCAATCCCTGAAGTGGGAGAACCTCTTCAGCAGGTAGCCAAGATTGAAAGTGATGCACTAGTTGACCGTCAATCATTAGCAACTTTGCCCCCGCTTGAACATCCTCTCGGAAGGCCCCCCACGAAGTATGGTCCGGGGGTTCGTATACCGTATCGTACACCTGGCGAGATCCGTTGGGCAAGCACACCCCCATTTGATGGCGGAAATGTGGAAGTCCGTAGATACATACAGGAATTATTCGACCGCTATATGGGAAATAACGCTCCAGGCGTTGACCCCGTGGAAGCGCAGAACAAACAGCAAGCCACGATCAATAAGGTATTTAACCACCTCAAATATGTGATCGACCAAGTATGGACGCTGTATCAGCAGTATGGACCCGATGCAGAGTTTTTCCGAGTTACCGGAATGCAGGATGTACAGAAGTTTAGTAAGGGAAGACCAGGCGAAAGATTCGACTTTTACTTGCAGTTCGATGTGGCAACTCAAGACCCTGAGCAAATGTTAGAAAGAGTTAGAGCGATAGCAGAACTCGCACCTGCATTAGACAGGTCAGGCACTTTAGATACAGAGAGACTTCTGCAACTTGCAGTTGGACAGATTATGCCGGGTGCGTCTGAGAAGATTATTATTCCCAAGGAGACAGCATCACAGAAAGCGGTGGATGAGGAGAGACAGACAATTGCCGAGCTTATGGCAGGAGTACCGCCTAATGTGCGTCCACAGGATGCACATGAACTGAAGATGCAAGTATTTCAACAGTGGTTATCACAACCTGATATTCAACAAAAAGCTCAACAAGATCCGGCCTTGCAGGAGCGTATACAGAATTATATGCAACAGCGTCAGATGCAGATCACGCAGAAACAAAACGCTGTGATTGGCAGACTCGGTGCGGCTCCCACGCAATTCGGACAAACCGCTCAGACAGAAGCGGCATAGAAAGGGACATATATTATGCCAATGGTAGGTAAGAAAAAATTCGGTTACGGCACAAAAGGTAAAGCGGCGGCTAAGGCTTATGCGAAGAAGACCGGGAAGAAGATGGTCAAGAAGCGTGGCAAGCGGTAAACCAACTAAAGTAAATTCGCCAAGACGAATCCGCAAAGGCGAGCCAGGCTACGGCAAGAAGAAGTTTGTAGTCTTAGCATCTGAGGGCGGTAAGAAAAAAACCATCCGTTTTGGGGATGCTAATCTTAGTATTAAGAAAAACAATCCTGCTCGCAAAAAAAGCTATTGCGCAAGGAGTGGTGGCATTAAAGGCAAAAGTACTAAATTAAGTGCTAATTATTGGTCACGAAAAATGTGGAACTGCTAGATGCCAAAGGACGCATGCTATAAGAAAGTAAAGGCACGGGTAAAAGTATTCCCGTCTGCCCGTGCGTCCCAACAGATTGCGAAGTGTCGCAAATCAAAAGGTCAGGTAAAGAAGTCCGCCAAAGGTGCATCCCTTAAAAGATGGAAGGACGAAAAATGGCAAGATACACGAACCGGTAAACCATGCGGACAGGGCAAGTCGAATGAATATTGCCGGCCAACCAAAAGAGTTTCTAAGAAAACCCCAAAAACAAAGAGCGAAATGTCCAAGAGTCAGCTTGCCCGCAAGAAAGCGGAAAAGCGAAAAGTAGGAATGGGCAGGCGCGTAAAACCCGTAAGAAGAAGAGCATGAGAAGATGTCTCATTTGCAGAAGGAGATCTATTGGATTGTACTGCTCGCGATGTTCTTCATCGAACGAGATGTGATCCTGGACACCATGTTTGCGATCCTAAATATTATTTACGACAATTTTAAATGAGCAAAACGAATCACGAAATTAATCATGAAGATGCAATTAGAGCGCTGTCCGCTCTCAAAAACGACCCCCACTTCAAGCGATATATTGAGATGCGTGAAAGTATGCGTGAAGAAACTATCCGGGCGTTGCAGGCTCCTGAGAGCATTGGAGACACAAACAGACACTTTTACATCACAGGAAAACTCGAAGCGATAGACGAGGAACTAGACATTTTCTACAAGCTTTAGCTCGTTCCAAAGAGATAATACCCTCTGCGCTAGGGGTGGCGCAGGGGGTTTTTTATTGCCATTGTCAAGACAATATACTACATTTTGCTACACTAGGCTACAGCCTTGATTATTATGGAAACATTAACCGAAGAGGTTGTCTCGGAGTCCTCTGAAAATTCCGTGGAAACAGAAACGCCCGTGGATGGCAATGTATCAATGGCAGAGTTTGCTGATCAATTACTGAAAAGTAGACAAACCCAAGATGCGGAACCTGAAGCAAGCACCGAGGAGACGGACGAACCCGCTGAAGAAACTGCGGAAGTTGAGGAAGTCGCCGAGGAAACACAGTCTGCTGAAGATGTGGAAACGGAGGATGATTCATCGCCGCCCCCACAGCCTTCGGAAAATGTTCTTTTACAGAAATATAATATCGACCTGGACAACTTGTCAGAAGAGGAAAGTCGAGACCTAGCCAAGGCCCTGAATGCATCTGCGGTCAAACGGTTTGGAAGACTTACCGCTCAGAAGAAAGCATTACTTGCAGAAAATGAAGCATTGCAGGCGAAGGCCGAGCAAGCCAAGCAGGAACAAGTAAGCGATAAACCTGAGTTCCTTAAAGATAATGCATTACACAATGTCAGTGATGAGAATGCACTCACGAAAGAAGTCGAGAACCTAAACACTTTAATTGAGTGGGCAGATGATGGACTTGATAATGAGGTGCAGTACGATGACGATGGAAATGAGTATATCTTAAAGGATGGCGATAAGACTTACTCTAAGAATGACTTAAAAAGGATAAGATCCAATGCGAAGAAAATAATTCGCAAGGATGCGCCTGCCCGTCAGAAGTGGATTGAAGAGCGTAATCACGCTGACGAACAGGCAATCAAAACCTTTGACTTTTTAGGAGATCCTGAGAGTGCAGACTACAAGTTGTTTATGGATGTAAAGCAGTCACCGCTCTACAAACCATTGGTCGATCATTTACCAAACTCTAACTTTGCTCTTGCCGCTATGGTAGTGGGCATGAATGCGGTAAACGAACGGGCCACACAAAAGTCTAAACCCGCCCCCAAACCAAAAGCACCCGTGGCATCCACGGAGGCAGGAGCGGCAAGGGCAAAGACTCCACAATCAAATAAGCTGAAGGCTGTGGGAGCGGCGAAGAAGAAATACGAAGCTTCCGGGTCAATGGCAGACTATCAACAATATTTAAAACTTAGAAAATCTTAGGAGGAAAATAATATGGCACAAGCTGCTTCTTATAATACCGCCGGGAATCGCGAGGACTTAACAGATGTCCTTACAATCCTGGAACCCGAATCTACGCCATTCGTAAGTATGGCAAAAAAAGCCGCCGCATCAGGCACATTCTTTGAAGTACAAACACAATCCCTTGACCAACCATCATTTGATGGCGTTAATGAGGGTGAAGATGTTACAAGCTTTGATAACAAATCTGCTGATCGCGTTCGTCTTGGCAATTATATACAAAAATTCCGCAGAACTTATCAAGTCTCTGATATTCAAGAACTTGTGGACACCGCGGGTGTCGCAAGCGAGTTCAGCCATAGCGAGGCGCTCGCTGTACGAGAAATTAAGCGCGATATGGAATCTGCTGTATGTTCAGCACAGGATCGTCAAGCAGACTCCGGAGCAGGCGCACCATACAAAACCCGTGGAATGTTTAAGTTCCTTGGTCTTGGTGGTCAACCATCCGACATCCCTGCAGCTTTCCAAAATGTTGCTAATGACACAACCGGAACGCAGACCGAGACTACCTTCAACAGCGTTCTTCAGGAACTCTACGAAGCCAACGGAATGCCAGGCGGACAACTCACCTTGATCGCAGGTCCAACTCTTAAGAAAGAGATTAGCGACTTTGCCCGTCAAGAAGGTTCAACTACTGCATTATCCTTCCAAGTTACTCAGCCTGCTGAGAGCAAGAAGATCACCTTGTCTGTAAATTTCTACGAAGGAGACTTTGGCAATATTGCGATTATTCCGTCAGTATTTTTGAATAGGACTTCAGGTTCTTCCACTATCGATAGTGATGCCGGACTTCTTATTGATCCTGAGTATGTGGCAATCCACACCTTGAAAGCTGAGTCTAATTCTGAGCTTGAGAATCAAGGTGGCGGAAGGCGCGGATTCTGCGATGTTATCGCCGGACTCGCCTGCCACAGCCCGAAAGCTCACGGTTACTTTAACTAATCTAAATTAGGAGAACCAAAGAAATGGGAAACGAATTAAGCAATAACGAAGCAGGACGCGGGTTTACTCACATCTACACCGCAACCTACGAGGACCTACAAACTATCGGTAATGGTGGCCAAGCTACCATCGCAACCATCCCTGCGGGTGGTGCCGTTGAAATGGTAGGAGTTTACGAATCCGAAGCGTTTGCAGGAACAACATCTCTTGTTATCGATGTAGGAACTTCATCCGGAGATCCCGATGAGTTTATCAATGCTCTTGATGTTGATGGTATGAGCGCTCCTGTTTTCAATACAGGGGATGCCTTCACGGATGCTCAATCTCAACCTGTTGGTGGAACAAATAGTGCAACATCAGTGCTTTTAGAAGTTACGGATGCCGCAATCGCATCAGCTACAGCAGGAAAGATCGTCGTTGGTCTGCGTATCGTAGACCTCGGACAATTTGCGTAAATAGCGCATTTAGGGGGGGAGAGGTTCGCAACGCGGGCCTCTCCCTAACCCACAACTAAACGACTATGCCAAACATACTTTTACCTAAGTGGAAGAGCGGAAACGGTTCACAGTTTATGAAAAACTTGGATCGTTATTTGCGTTACGAGGTAGACCTCGAAAAGCACGAAGCATCGATGCGTGAACAAATGGCACGCAAGGAAAACGAAGCGATGGGCGTGGCAAAGACCGAAGGACTTGGTCAGTTAAAAGCCACAATACCCGCCAGGGAATATTTCCGTTGGCATCAATCCCATCGTGGATGTTGGTCAGACAAGAGCTTCGTAAAAGAGTTTCTTCGTGACAATCCCTCATTTAAGGCAAAGTCATTTGGCAAGCAATCATTTACAGGTCAAAGCTTTAAGCCCGCATGAGACAAGTACCAATAAGCACAATGCTTTCCAATCTCAAGCACACGATTGGGGTAGATAGCTTATTGTCGGATGAGCAAAATGCGGCTATCCGTAGTTTTAATCGCTTTGGAAGATTAGCATGGGAGCGCACTAGATGGCCTGATACTATTCGCTTAGAGCAGAAGACACCTAGCTTACAAGTACGCAATGTAAGTGTAGGTAATGGTGGAACAGGTTATACATCTGCACCAACAGTATCATTCACAGGAGGTGGAGGCTCAGGAACAACTGCTACTGCGACAATCGACTCAGAGGGTCGTGTAAATGGTGTGGCAGTGACTGCACATGGCACAGGATACACTTCTGCACCAACAGTCGTATTTACTTCATCAAGTGGAAGTGGAGCAACCGCATCATCAACTGTGATGAATGTGTTAGAGTTTAGTAATAGTATAGGTGAGGTTTTGCGTGTTACTAATAATGATCCCTATGATACAGGATTTGCTGATGAGGTAGCATATCGTGTAGAATTTTCCTCAAACTTAGAATCAGATTTTGGGCAAATTACATTGGTTGATCGCTCAAGCACAAAACCTGTATTTGTTTTATATCGCGCACCATTTACTGACTATATATCCACTAGTACAGACTTCCCTTATATATTTAGCGAGTATGCCACATACGGAGCATATGGGGATTGGTTAACCGCAGATGGTCAAATGGAAAAAGGACAGGTCGCATTTCAACAGGCTGAATCACTTATAACGATGGAGCTAGACAAACTAGAGCGTCAGCAAGGTCAGCAGAACTTTATACAATTCGTAACTTACGGAACAACATACTCAACCAATATTTAAAATGGCAAACGAATACAGAGGATTAGGACTAAACGGAGGGAAGTACATCAATGATACTGCCGCACATGAAGGAGACTTTTTTTGCATCACGGCAACTGAAGATACAGTCTTAGCAAGTGTTACAAGTAACATTGATAATATCGCAGACCTATGCACAGGACAAGACGCAACCACATTATCTGCTAACACAGCAATTTATGGACGCATTACTTCAGTTACTTTAACAAGTGGTGCGATTATAGCATACAAGATGTAAAATGCTTGGAACTGATCTATCATTAAGCGCAGGTAGACCCTCGACTGCAAATGGAATACCTTCATCAGGTGGCGGTGGTGCATTCACGAACACCTACGCAGTAGAATTTGATGGTACGGATGAATTTATGACCACAGGTTACACTTTCGCAGGTTCTACCTTCTCAGCTTCTATGTGGGTCAAACCGACCCTAGGAGGAGCTAATAGGTGGATTGGAGACGATACGACAGGTGGTAATGCTATGCGTTTAGACTTCGGTAATAAGTCAACGAATTGGTTTGTGAGATTAGGTGCAGGGCAATCTACGAGAAAGACTGTAAGTGCAGCAGTAGTCAATGACGGGGCTTGGCATCATGTGGTACTGACCATTAATGGCACATCTGTTAAGATTTATGTAGATGGTTCAACCACGGGCGGAGATGTATGGACAGCAGGTTCTCCTCTTTCAGCAGGATCAAATGCAGTCATGGTAGGCAGAGGTACAGGTTTGTATGACGGACTGATGGATGAGGTGGCGTTTTGGGATGTAGAGCTTTCATCTTTTGATGTTACCACGCTCTATAGTGGTGGTGCAGTAAGTGACATTTCGTCTGTTGGAAATAGCGGAGCCGGGCCTTTTGCTTTTTGGAGAATGGGTGATAATAACGGAGGGACAGGTACTACGATAACTAATCTAGGATCAGGAGGATCTACTAACAACGGTTCATTTCCTAACGGTATTACTTTTGAATCAACTGACATACCCTCTTAATAACTATGAGAAACTATGTAATCATTGACGCATCGGAAGTAAGTTCCGTTGATTTTGACCAAGTCCTAGAAACCTCGGCAGAAACGCTTAGATATAATATAAATCCTGCGGGTACTCAGACCTTCGTAAAGTTCGAGGGTGAAACACCATCATTCCTAGCGGGTAAAACGCAGTACACACATTCCGAGATGCTTGAGATCTTAGCAGGCGAGGAGTGGACAGACCCTGACGCGAATCCTTAATAAATTATGAGCGACTTACAAAACCGAACACCCGCCAACACCTACAAGGGCTTACTCCAGGTAGGCGATTACACGAATGGAGTAGATCCCACTAGCAAGTATGTATCGGACGGGGAAGGTACTAATTCAGCCCTATCGTTATCAACCACAAAGGTGGGTATTGGGACTGATAATCCGAGTCAGGAATTGGAAGTAAATGGTGATATTGTAGCAACAACATTAACCACAAGTGGGGCAGTAACAGCGAGTGGAGCAGTAACAGGAGGATCAGTAACAGCAAGTGGAGCAGTAACAGGAGGATCAGTTTCTACAAATGGAGCAGTAACAGCGGGTTCAATTGATGTGAGTGGTAATGTGATTGCAGACGAGTATGCTCTCGATGGAACAGGCTCAAGCACTTCTGCGTTAGCTATTCATGCACCCATACCTAATGAACTTGCAATACGCACGAATTCAAATGAGCGAGTAAGAATCGACAGCAGTGGCAAAGTAGGAATTGCTACCGATCCATCAACAGCAAATCTAGAAGTTAAGGGTACAGAAGCTTTTCGATGTATAGGCACAGATGGGAATGACAAGCTTAGAGTTTATACAGCAGATAATGGGGCAGTTTTAGGTATTGGTTCAGATGTTAGCTCAACCGATTTAATCCGACTTGATGCACGACCTTCATCACCTAATCATTCGTGGTTTAATTCAGGAAATCTAGGCATAGGAACAGAAACTTTTGGTACAGACAGTGGAAATCAGCAGACTAAATATGTCTTAGGCATGAAAGTAGTTGGGAATCCTCCTGCTACTAGTCCGGCTGATATAATTCAGTTGTACGCTGAAGACGTTAGTAGTTCTGCGGAACTTAGGGTTCGTGATGAACTAGGTAATGTTAAAACTCTTTCACCACACGCAAAAGATGCCCCTACTTCTTTATATGATAGACCACCGGGCGTGGAAGAAATGCATCGAAGCGCCAATCACTATTTAGGAACTATTATTTTTACAAATGTGGATAGGCGAAACACACTTATGCAGAAACAATTAAATGGTGAGGAGTTGCCTGAAGATCGTACATTTACAGTTACAGAAACATTTGCTGAGTATAACGCTCGTACAGGTGCTGACTTACAAGTGGAAGATTGGGATGCGAATCAACAAGCTATGGTAGATGCTGATGAATCCTATATTAAAAAGCCGAAACCTGAGTGGTTGAGCTAATTCATGGCAACTGAAGTAGGAGAGAATGTACAGGTCAAAGCAAACTTGGCATTCATGGCAAAAGTCATTGCCATTGTTGGAACTGCTGTATGGGGGTATTCGGTTATTTGGAATAAAATTAACGAACTCGACAATAGCTTGGGGCGAGTGCAACACGAAGGCACTTTGCTTGGGGATCTATCTGCTAGGATGATGCACTTAGAGAAATTCGCAGAGCAAGCAAAAGCAGATCTCGATCATCTAGTTGAGATGCAAGATGCTCCGATTACCTCTGATTATCAACAGTTCGAGCGACTAAATTATTTGGAAAAGGAGTTGGATCGACTTCGCGACAGGGTGGAGGAGTGAGATGGAGATTTCACATTATATGTTTGCGGGAGTTGGCGTTGCCATATCAATCCTTGCATTCTTCATCAAACGCAATAAGTGGGAGATCGATGACATGAAGGAGCGTCTCCGTCAGATCGAGATTAGCGATGCTGGTCAATCCAAGGATGTCGAGCATTTAAGCAAGCTTTCTGAGGATCGCAGAAGAGATATACAAAAACTTTTTGAGAAACTAGATGCAAAATAATGTTCGAGCTACTTACACTATTTCTGACAGGTGGGGGATCAGCCGCAATGGGGAGCATACTCAAGGGTGTGTTTGGAATGCTCACAGATACGAGGCAACAGAAGTATGAGATCGAAATGGCAAGAGAGGCTCGGAATAACGAGTTTGCAATTAAGTTCCAAGAGAGTCTCAACAGTGGTGATGGGGGTGCTTTTACTCGCGCAACTCGTAGGATGCTCGCGCTCATTGGGATGGGTACAATCTCATTCGTCACGTGCATCACAGCAATTTATCCATCAATCCCACTCCTCAGTACTACAAATATCACAGGAGAAGGAAAATCAGAGATTCTTTTCGGACTCCTCAGTTTTCCAACAGAGCAAGCCAATTTGGTCGTCACCACCGGCCACCTCTGCCTTTTCCAAACATCTGTCGTGTTGCCGATGATTGTCGGATTTTACTTCACACCGGGAGGGCGTAGATAATGCTTGATCGCGTCTCAGTAGCAGGCATGAGCGGAACTGCCGCAACCTTTGGATTGTCCACGATAGATACATTCTTAGGAATTGCAGTAGGGGCAGTAACGCTAGTGTATATGAGTATTAAACTGTATCAGGAGTTAAAGAAGTGAGTAGATACAGATCATATGGTAGACTAGACGATCCATTCGTGACGGAAGGGGATACTTTCTTTTTGCGAATGAATGCCCGTCTGCGACCCAATCAGTTAAAGCCTGGCGAGGTAGCCCTGTCCAAGAATGGTCGCATGAATGACGATGGGACATGGCAACCACGCAAGGGATTAAACACTCTTTTTGGATCGATTACCACAGGAGAGGATGCGATCCGTTTACCCTATATTATTTTATCTGCATCTCGGTCATCCAATGTAGTCACCGCAGTCTTGGATGAAACCCCTAGCCTGTCTTTTATCGTTGGTGATAATATCACGATTGATGGGTTGAACTTCACAGGAAATGATCCGAATGGCACATTTGCTTTAGCCTCGGTTAACTTCAATACACGCACAATCACCTATGCTTCTACAGGTGCTAATGAGGTATTTACAACAGTAGGATCATCTCAGCGTTATGGCGATATAGATATTGATTGGTCTGACATGACTGAGCCTTGGATTTCGTATAATCCTATTGGTAGAACATCAGTCGCATCGATGGGTAATTCGATTACTACGACTATTAACTATGTGGTTACTGTGGCATCTAGGTTAAGTAATGTGGTAACTCTTACGCTACAGGACACACCTGCTTCAGAGTTTGTGGTCGGAGGGACTGTTCATGTGGATGACATTGATGCATCAATTAATGGTAGTCATACGATCACTGCAATTAACACATCTGCCAAAACAATAACTTTTGCCGACACAGGGGCAGATGTTACTTTCACTGTTAAGAGTCCTAATGTCGGAGACACATCAGTCGCATCGACCACAGAAAACTTTACCCTAAACGATGATGCGGTAAATGCAGTCTATGGATCAGCAGTCTTTAGTGATGCTACCTCAGAGAATGATGACTTTATTTTCTCAGCATCGAATAATCTTTGCATAATCATTAGGCTCAAAGATTCAAAGCTATATAAGTGTAGATACGAGCAAGGTGGGGAGACTGTGGATGCACCATGTGGAATGACCCAGGGCTTTGATAAGATGTTTATCTTTAGAACTCGTAAGACCACCCTATCTGCGAGTCCTGTTCTAAACAGAGTGCAGATTTCGGAAGCAACACAGTCAGGTCAAACAATTACAGTTACCACTGAGTCCAATCATAATCGATTAGTCGGTGACTTTGTCACGCTTACACGATTGGGTAATTGGGAATACAATCCAAACGATTGTTATCAAGTGGCAACTGTTCCATCCTCCACGCAGTTGACAGTCACCATGACTCAGTCGCAGACGAAAGAATTTAATGTCAGTGGCGCACAGGTGGAATACTTTGAGGACTTCGCCAAGGTGGCGAATGGTGCATATACAGCACCTGTTTATCTGACAGATAGTAGTTCGGCATCCGTCAGTGGTGTCGTGACTATGGATGTTTCATCACATGGACTTGCAGTCGGAGATAGACTTACAATCCACACTTCACAGTCTGCGATATATGATAGTTTTATTGGAAGTGAGGTGGTGGTCACAAGCGTTCCTACTGCAAATCAGTTTACTTTTAATATTGGAGTTAAAGATGATTCAAATCATTCCTTAACAGTCAGCAGACCACTCGCTTTAGGCAAAGGATTTATCCATCAGCCTGCGGCTCCCTTTGGCGAATTTCATCAGCGTAGACTATGGGTTCCGTATCAATATACATCAGCAACCGCCCCAACAGATCGATCAATTAGGGACGAGCTAGTAGCCTCGGATATCTTAGACTCGGATACATTTGACGAGATCGGAAATCAATTTCGTATATCATCAGGTAAGAGCGATTTTATAGTAGGGATTAAAGGTTTCACACAGGATTCGGTAGTCGTATTCAATCGTAAATCCATTCATCTGATGACAGGTGTGAGTGGATCTCTTGCCGATGTAAAAACTACAATGGTCACAGACGAGGTCGGATCATCTGCCCGTAAATCTATTGTTCAGGTGGCTAATCAAATTTTATTTCTATCTGACCAAGGGATATACAGTGTGGACTTTATCGATGAGTATAACTTGCGAGGTACAGGCACACCGATCTCAGAAACAATACAGCCTTTTATTGACCGCATCAATCAGGACTTTGCCCACCTGTCAGTAGGCGTTTATTTTAATAACCGCTATTGGTTAGCACTTCCGTTAGATTCAAGCGTAGGCATAGCTGATGGTAATAAGCTGAATACTATTTTGGTTTATAACTTCATCAACCAAGGCTTTGAAAGTATTGACACTGTAGACTCTGAAGATTTCGCAATACGCGATTTATTAGTAGCACGGGAAGGTTCACAGAATGCTCTTTACTTAACTACTGAGGAAGGTGGAGTTCATAAGGTGGATGCGATTGAGGGTAATGATTTAGTCTTAGAGCAAGTCGGTCAGGAACTTTCCAACGAGCCGGGTCACAAAGTGATTAGCCAACTGACTACTCGTCAATACGATGCCGACTCCCTAGATCGTAAGACATTCAGTCGGGCAGAATTACAATTAAAATCAAGCGATGTAAATCCATCGAATGGAAACATACAGTTTATCGCAGAAGACCCTGATTCAGTTAGTGAGACAAACACTTTATCATCTTTACTCGGTAATGAATTAGATACGGCAGAAGATACATCTGTTCGATTACGAGTTAATAAAAGAGGATTTGGTATACAGGCAGACTTTCAGCCAACCAATGGCAGACCCTATGTTCGTTCAACACGGGTAGATGCTAGGCTTTCAGATCGATCAACCACTTCCGTGCAATAGGAGAAATAACAATGGCAATCTTACAAACAGGACAAACTTTTTCATCGGGTGATCAGGTCACCTCTCAAAAGCTAATGGATATCGCTGACTTGGCGACATTCAGTGACCCGGCTGATGGTGCAACTATTATCGTAAATAACGCCACCTATGGTGTAAGTGGTGGGGATGGTAAGCTGAAAGTTAAGGCGAAAGGCATTAGTAGTAACGAATTACTTCATCACGAAACGGATGATGCCAATCGTGCAGTCACGACAAATCACATAAAGGATCAGGCAGTGACATCTGCGAAGCTTGCTCCTTCAGCGATATCGTCACTTATGCCCACAGGTACAGTCATGCCATTTGCAGGTACTACTCTTCCTAATAGTGATTGGTTATTCTGTGATGGTAGTGAATATAGCGAAACAGGCACATATTCTAATTTATTTAGTGTAATACAAAGCACATATAATACAGGTAATACAACTCCTTCTCACTTTAGCGTTCCTGATCTAAGAGGTCGAGTAATTGCAGGTCAGGATGACATGGGAGGGACATCTGCTAACACTTTAACTAATGCACAGGCAGATCAGTTGGGTGGAACATTAGGTGAAGAAGAACACCTCTTAACTTCTGCCGAATCGGGAATGCCTGCTCACAAACATACTGTTGATAATAGTGATACGGGAGCTTCTACAGTAGGTAGTTGGGCGTATGGAGATGAAGGGGATGGAGTGACGGTGTCAACTAATGAGACAAATGATGTTGCGGCTCAAAACGCATCTTCTGCACACAACAATGTCCAACCAACAATCATTTTAAATTATATTATTAAGACTTAATAGCCATGATGAAGAATAAAACAAAAGATCCATTGGCACAGGCCGCTCGGCTTTTAAATGAGAATGCTCCCGAAGGTGAGTCACTCGCCTACATTAATTCAGCAGAAGCAAAGATGCTCAAAGATGCCGGAGGGGCAGGCGAGCCGGTAAACAGTTCGGGCGTTCCATCGTTCTTTTTAAATAAGCTCTTTGGCGGAGGAAAGAAACCACCTCCCATGCCAAAACTTGATGTCGGCAAATCTGCTCGCGATTATGTAGATGCTATGGCAGACCCTGCTTTACAGGGTAAGCTCTTACAGACTCGTCAGACATACGATCCTCAATATCAGGACTTACAGTTAAGTCTTGCCCAGCGAGCCGCTGATCCGATGGCACAGCTTGCGGAACAGCAGGCCATGCGCGCACAGGAGTTTGGCGGTCAGATGGCCGAGCGTCAGGCAGGTACTGATATATCTCTGATGAATCGATTTGGTGCTGACATGACCCAGGCGGCGAGGGCATCCGATCCGCTCATGCAGGCTCGCGTGGAGCAGGCAAATCAGTTGGCCGACCAGGCATTTCAGGAAGCACAGATGCAGGACTTATCTCCTGAGATGAGACGCAGGGCAACTCAATCCGCCAGGGAGTCATTGGTGGCTCGAGGCAGGGACATGGACAATGCGGCAATCGCGGCCGAGGCGATGAGCAGGGAAGACTATCTGCGTGATATATTACGCGAGAACCGACAGCAGGCACAAAGCCTTGGAGGTTATGCGAGTAATCGAAATCGTGCCACCTCTGTCGAGCCATTAATGATGGCAAGAGGTGGAGGTAACTTTACCCAGCAAGGTTATGGCGAAAGGGCGGCG
>Ga0181405_1000372_pt1 | contig 15904 bp, 14 predicted proteins | sample 28SPOviralmetaG_FD_130134 | JGI IMG/M metagenome (GOLD analysis project Ga0181405, IMG submission 130134) | Marine viral communities from the oligotrophic San Pedro Time Series (SPOT) site, San Pedro Channel, CA, USA - 28 SPOT_SRF_2011-11-29 | ecosystem: Environmental > Aquatic > Marine > Strait...
AAGGGACCAGACCATTTGGCTGATTCTACAAGATACGCTTTATTTCATATTGGGAACCCACAGCAAGATGAGGCTAAACCATGGATAATGAAACTGATGCAGAAGTTCGAAGCGAACAAGACAGACACTCCAGGACTAAGAGGGTGATAGAGAGATTTGATATGGAGAAGGGCGTTTGGATAAAGCTTGAAATAGAAAATGACGATGAAATAAAAAAGATGACTCCTGACACAAGGATTGCATATCTAGACATTATGACAACCATTAGCGATATAATGGTGACTGGATTTAACACAAAACAAGGTAATTGATGGCCGAAACAAAGAATACATACCAACCAGTTGGTAAAGAATTAGAATTAGTAAAAAGAATCAAGGCTATGGTTGAGATGTCCAAGAGGGCAAGAAAAAACACATCCGAAGTTTGGAGAGAGTCAGAAAAATTATATATGGGTGAACATTGGTCTGGAATGAATATGCCAGAATACAAAAATCAATTGACATTGGACATGATTGCCAATGTCATTGACACCCAAATACCGATTATGTCAGCTAAACCACCAAAAATTGACGTTATTCCTGTTGGCTCTGATGACGAATCAAGATATATGGCCAATACGCTGCAAGCACAGTTAGATGATTTATGGTATATGCGAGATATGGCCACGTTGGTACCAGAATGGTTAACAGATTATTTGGTCTATGGGACTGGAATTGTAAAACTAAATTGGAATATGCATGATGATTTACCAGATTGCGATATTGTAGACCCTTTTTCTTTTTATATCAATCCTAGTGCAACCAAAATGGAAAATGCACAATACGTTATTCATATGGCACCTAGACCTTTATATGAAATACAAAAACTTTTCCCAGAGAAGGGCAAATTTGTCAAGTCTATGGGAAAACTAAATGAATACGAAGCGCTTAAAATAACCGATGTGAAACAAGGTGACAGAGGCTTAGTTCAGGTAACCGATACGCAAGGGCAAGAAACTAATTACTATGAAGGCGAATCTGAGGCTATGCAGAACTTGGAAGACCGAGCCCTCTTGATAGAAGTGTGGATGAGAGACGGAAGTGTCGAATACACAAACGAAGAAGATAAGGTTGGCAAACCAAAGTATCCTGGGGGAATTCGAAAGGTATGCATGGCAAACGATGTCATACTATACGATGGGCCGTCAAAGTATCAATTCTTGGACCAAATGAACCGTTGTCCCTATCCTTTCCCATTTGTTGTTATGAAAAATGGTGGAAGCGCTCATTCATTTTGGGGTAAACCAGAACCCAAACGATTAAAGAGTATTAACCTAGCATTGGATAGAATTGCATCTCAAGTGATGGATAACATTCATCTTATGGCAAACCCAATGTGGTTGGTTGATGAAACTGCTGATGTGCAAGACCAAATCAATAATAAACCTGGTGCGGTGATTCGCAAAAGGGGACCTGGAACTGTATCTATGCAACAACCATCATCTATGCCAGGATATGTATTCAACTTCTACCAATTGATGGTAGATATGTTTGAGACCGTATCGGGAGTTACTAGGTCTACAATGGGTAAACAAGAACCCAATGTTACGAGTGGTGTACAGGCACAGGTCTATCGGAGTGCAGCAACCAATAAAATAGATTTTAAGGCACGCCAATTAGATGCAGCAATGCAGATACTTGGTCAAATGTGGATTGCAATGATAAAGAATATGGGTGAAAAAATGCATATTCTAGAAACCAAGACCTCTACTGGTGAAACGGCAGAACTAAGATACATTGGAATGGAATTCAATGAAGTAGATACAATGGTTCGTGCAAGGGTTGGCTCCATGATGCCAGACAATAGGGCCTATATAGAAGAAAAGATATTATCTTTGGTCCAAGCTGGATTGATTCAGGACCCAGAATATATATTAGAAAATATGCAGCTACCTGGGGTGGAAAGACTTATTAGTCAGATGAGGCAACAGAGGGAACAGCAACAGATGGGTCCAGAACAATTCGAGGGGATGTCTGAGGATGAGATATTCCAACAATTACAACAAAACCCTCAAATGATGAGTCAAATGCAACAACAACCACCAGGTGAAGGATAATGAGTCAAACTTGGACCAAGAAAGAAGGCCAGTCTAAGAGTGGTGGTCTGAATGCAAAGGGTCGGGCTAGTTATAATAGTGCTACAGGAGGCAACCTAAAAGCACCTGTAACAAAGAAGAATCCTAAAGGTAAGGCTAAGGCTAGAAGGTCCAGTTTTTGTGCAAGGATGTGCGGTATGAAAAAAAGGCTTACTGGGGCGAAAACAAAGAACGACCCAAATAGTAGAATCAATTTAGCATTAAAGAAATGGAGATGTCGTTGTGCCTAAGAAAAAAGGTTTGTGGGATAACATACACGCCAAAAGAAAAAGAATAAAAACTGGTAGTGGCGAAAGAATGAGAAAGCCAGGTGAAAAAGGTAGACCTACTGCAAAAGCGTTAAAAGAATCTCAAACAAGTAAAAAAGATGCATATAAAAAAGCTTTAAAGAAAAAGAAAAAAAGAAATGCATAATAAAGAAAAATATACAGAGGTGTTAAAAAAGCATCGTAAACATCATTCGCCTAAGCATATGAAACTTATGAAGGTGCTTATAAATAAAGGCATGACCTTTGACAAGGCACATAAAACCGCAATGAAACAAGTAGGTAAGTAATTATGGGTTATAGCAGTAAAGTAAAAGCATACAGTAAAGCTTTAAAGAAAAAGAAAAAGAAAAAGAAAAAACAATGACCAAACCTATAAAAACATCTATGTGGCCACAATAAGCACATTAAGCGGTTGGATACTAATGCCAACTAATAAAAGATTTTAATAACACAGGAGACTATAAATGTCAGATGAAGTACTCACCAGTTATTCTGGTGTAACACTTTCTCAAGATGAGGCTAATACCTTAATGGGTGTTGAGTCTAGTCAACCTATGGAGCAAAATACAGAGGGTGTTGAATCTCAGCCCCAGGAATCTGAAGTCTTAGAGAAGGACCAATCGGTTACTGAAAATGAATCACAAATGGAAACATCAGAGGTAGAGTCCTTTGAATTAGATGGTAAAGAGTACGACTTGGATACAATCCAAGAAGCACTTGAAGCGTTTAATAATAAAACCGAATGGCAAAAGACTAACACCGAAAAGTCACAAGCCCTGTCAGCAGAACGTAAGACCTTTGTTGAAGAACAGAAAGCTTGGGGCAAATTAAGGGAAAATGAAGATGCCATGGAGGCTTTAAAGGATGTATTGGATGAGGACCATCCGATATTCTCTACTAATGAAGTTTCAGCGGAAGAAGAACCAATACAGGACACAAAGGATTCAGATAAGAGAATCCAGGAGTTGGAAGAAAGGTTAAACGAGATAACCAAGGTGCAAGAGCAAGAATCACTTGAAGTAGAAGCCGAAAAGCAAGTATCTGCCGACCTTGAAAGTCTCAAGCAAGAACATCCCGAACTAGTTGACCAGGAAATGATGGACCGAGTCATAGGCACGGCCATTGAAAAAGGCTTTACTGGTTACAAGGGTTTAGAGGATGCATTTGTTTTAACCTATCATGCAGCATCTGAGGATAGTGCTTTTAAAACCGCAGTAAATCGAGCGAGAAGCGCAAAAGCAATGAAGAGTATACCTGAGACGGACGGTGCAGTAAAGGGCCAACATACAGAGCCAATTACTAAATCAGAAAATTATAAGGATGCTCGGCAGGATGCGCTTAAAAACTACAATTTCTACGAATAGTAGAAAACCTAGAAGTAAAAAAAGGAATAAAAAATGGCACTTAATTACGATAGCTTAACGGCTGTAACTCGTGACAAGTTCATTCCTGTTCTCGTAGACAACATATTTAACTCTAATATCTTGACATTCAAGATGTTAAAAAACTCTGAACCTGTAGCCTCTGGTAACAAAGTTCTTCAGCCTATCGAATATGCGAAGAGTGGTTCCAAAGGATTCTACAATGGTTATGATGTTCTTGATACAACTCCACAAGAGTTGTTCACAGATGCTTCATACGATTGGGTTCAGTGTCACGCATCCATTACATATAGTGGACGTGAAGAAGCGTTAAATAGTGGGTCTGAAAGGGTTATTGATTTGATTTCTGCAAAGGTTAAAAATGCAGAGAAATCATTGAAAGACCTTTTTGGAACTCAGTTGTACTCCGATAACGATGGAAGTTCTGTCTCAACCTCTGGAGCCAGCTCGTCTGGATTCTTAGGACTTCAAAAGATAATCGATACCTCATCAACTATTGGTGGTATCAACAGGTCAAACTACTCATGGTGGCAGGCTAATGCTGCTGCATTTGGTTCATCTTCATATACAACAGTATCAGGTGCTTCTGGGGCTAATACAATTGGCCGTGAAATCAGAGAAATGTACGGTGCTTGTACTGTTGACAACGACAAACCAGACCTCATCGTGACCAGTCAGATTATATTTGACTGCTATGAAGAATCATTATCTGCACAAAAGCGTTTTGGTGCATCTAGTGAATCTTTAGCAGATGCTGGTTTTACCAATCTGTTGTATCGTGGTACTCCAATTGTTGTTGATGACCATTGCCCTCCTGGCGAAATGTATTTCTTGAACACCAAATATCTGAAGTTCAGACATCATGGCTCAAGAAACTTTGCCTTCCAGGGGTTCAATAAACCTGTTAACCAAGATGCATCCGTAGCACATATCCTTTGGTTAGGTGCTTTGACCTGTTCAAACCCAAGAATGCTTGGGAAGTTGACAGGCGGACCAACTGCATACTAATAGGAGGTTTGAATGGCAATAGCACAAACAAGTGTAGATAAAGTTGGAATCGCAATGGTTAATGAGGAAGTTGGTGGCGTAGCAGTCATGCGAATGGGAAATGTCCATTTCGCAACAGGTACTGGCGCACCAACAGATGGCGCAAGTGGTGATATGAAGGCAAGCCCTAAAGGTTCGCTATACATTGATACTGCCGCTGGCAAGACCTATACCAAGACATCAGCAGCAGCAGCTTCTGTGACTTGGGTAATAATAGGTACTGTCGAATCATAAGCCTCGGTTCTTAACCGACTTATAACTGAATAAAATGAGATACGGTCAATCCCCGATTCTAACGAGTCGGGGAACCGTTGAAGGAATATGACCTCAACAGAAATGACAACCTTACTTGGCCTACGCATGGAAGATGCAGGGGAAGTAAACTTTACATCAGCAACTAAACTCAGTGCCTTAAATGTGGCCCAGAGAACGGTTGCTAGTTTTCTTAATGAACACTACCTAACAGAATTAGAGGTGCGTGATTCTCTTACCACCAACAACACTGCCATAAATAATGGATATGTGACATTGGGTGGTGGAGCTACCAATCAAACAGCAAACATTCCTATTCGAAATAGTATAAGAAATGTAGAGATAGCCTACAGTAGTGGTACACCAATATTTACAGTAATGATTCCTTTTCAAGATGTTAAGAAATTAGAGAATTCATATTTAAGTCATGACAGTGCCAATCCAGTATCTTGGGTATGGGCTGGATTATTATACATCAGGCCAATGACCGCAATGACAGGTCTAGTGGTCTATTATTTAAAAGAACCTACAGATATCACAAGTAGTGCGAATTGTATCTTGAATGCATCCTTGCATGATATGGTAGTTGATTTGGCTGAGGCTGAATTATGGAGAATGGACAACAATGCAACAAGAAGTCAGGCTGCAAGAGAATCGGGTATGAATCAAATACAAGTATTGAACTCCAGATATGAAACTGAGAAACCAACAGAGGTGGGAGCATGACCTGGGCTAATTTAATGGATAGGGCATTGGTCCCATTTGAAGGAAGGACAGGTCAATTAGACACTAGGGTTGGAAAATATTTAGATGAAGCTCAAGAAGATTTTTCATTATATACAAAGTGTTATGTAAGAAAATTTAACATATACATTAGTCCGAATAAAACTTATGTAGAGTTACCTGATGATTTTGTAGAAATGGTAGACTCTCCGATATTTAGAGGGGATTACTTATCGCAACGTACTAGTAATGCTTACCTTTATAACCAAGATACAGATACAAACCTCTTTAACAAGGGTACACCTTGCGAATATTATTTAGAGGATAGAAGGCTTCATCTAGTTCCTAGACCCTCTCAGGCAGGCGTTTTAACGCTTACTTATGTTGCAGTACCTACTAGTCTAAGAATAAAGACTGGAATGAAAAAATTAAGATTTGATAATCTTAAATCAGAATATTTTAGAGCAGGTAATACTATCAAGTCAAGAGCAACCACCTATGGAATAACGTCCACAAGTTCAGTGGCTACCGTAGAAAGAGCAGACCATTTTGAGCCTAAAGCTGGTATTCTTATCATATCTGGTCTTACGAATGGATTCACAACTGACAATGAAGATTTTTTTAGTACTGGCGATGAGACAACATTTTATGAAAACCAATACTCTAATAACTGGGATAGCATTTTAACTACTTGGAATGATTTAGGACTTGGTGGTATCGCCACAGTTAATAGCAGTCAGTATACTTACACCGAAACCAAACCCATTATACCAGATGTATATCATTACCTGCTTGTTGATTATGCAAAGGCAATGATTCATCAGGATATTGGGAATGGAAAAGAATATCAGAATCATTACAGTGTCTATTTGGCTAATAGGGAAAAGGCTAGGTCAACAGTTGCAAATGCAGATGTTGGTGGTATGTCCTATGTGGCAGATAGGGTTGGTAGTGGCGTTTATTAATGAACATAGAAATCAATTCATTTAGTGGTGGAATAGCAACCAATGCAGACCCTAATGATTTAGGGGATAAGTATTCTGTCACAAATCAAAACTTCTTAATAGACCAACCAGGTAGACTGGTTAAACGTCCTGGAAGAAGTAGTACTGTAACTATAAACAGTCTAGCCTTTTCTGATGCTAAGTATTGGTCTCCTAGTAATTTGAAAATCAATGGTACATCCATTGATGATAAATGGATTGGATATAACCCTTATCTAAAAAAGTTAGTATTTACACCATCTAATATATTAGGTGGAGTCACTCCAACCGATTTAAGTAGTAGTGCATACAGTTCTAATATCCCAAATGATTTTGACCTACAGGACCATGGGACCGAATTTAGAATGGCACCTAATAACTTAAATCATGGTCCAAAAATATTACAGCATATTAGTAGAAATTTCTTTAGTGGTAGTTATAGTGTAGATGAGTTTGTGTTTCAGGATGCATTACTTCCTCAATCTTCAAATATTAATTTTGTATCTCTAGCAGAGTCCGCATCTGCATCTGGTTTTGACATGACCAATAATCAAACAAATTCATACAAGTTAAGTCCAGTATATGATGGTATTCAGGAGTTGCCATTAGATACTGCGAGTAAGTCAATTACTACTACTGCTACTAGTAGAATGAACCAAATTAAGTTTACGTTATCTGCTTCGGTTTCTGGGACGGCACCTAATAAAACATATGGATTTAATCCTAGAATGACTGCTATAAAAGTATATCGAGAAACTTCTAATAGTGGTACATATTTTCATATTGGAACCATACCAATTAATACAAAAACCGAAAATGATAATGTACTACCCAGTACAACAAATTATAAAAAAGGCATTGAGGCTGTTTATTCTGATTCTTTTATAGATGATTCAGCTAGTTTAACTGGGTCTGGTGGAACATTTGCAACATTTGATTGTGGTAGTATTGGTACTGCTGGTAGCACTGTTGTGTCTATATTTTATTATGTTTGTAAAAAGTCAGAATCGCTTGTCAATGAAAGTGTAGATGCAGGTAGTGTACTAATTAAAGGTTTTCCTATTTTTGCAAAACAATCAAATAGTGGGACATCTCAAAATGTGACTAGCACGCCATCAACAGACAGTACATTTGTTTCTAATTTACAAAACGGTATAATAAATACAGTCACGGTTGATAATGACGTATCAACAGGTCATAACCCTGTAGATTTTTTTGATGAAGAATGTGTTATAGTAATTATAAAAGGACTTGCTGCCCCAGGGCAGTCTACTAATTTTAGTGTTGTAAGCTCATTAGATGTTTCGATTGGTGCTTGTCACTCTAATCAATTAGTGTTTAATGGCATAGCCAATGCCGATAGGTATTCTGCTAGTCAATACAATAGTGGTTTCTTAGTAAAAGGAAATAATCATTATTTAATACAAGGCACTCTAGGTAAGGCTGTATTAATAAATAACGCCACATCGGGTTTTGGTAGTGCAGCAGTGCAAATATTTAAAAGTTACATTGAAGGATATGCAAGTAATACTGCAACATATTACTTTTATGATATGGGATTTACAGCAGGCGCACAACAACCCTATGTTGAGGATGCTAAAGTAAGAGTCCATTATAAATTTAGCCAAATGTTAAATGACAGATTGTTTGTTGGTAATGTAAAGCTTGACCCTAGTGTTGATAATGAGGACCATCCAGACTGGCTAATCTATAGCGCCCCTGGAATGCCAGATGTATTACCTATTGTAAATTACATTCAAATTAAGGACCAACAGGGTGGTACGATGATGGCACTTAATAAGTTATTGGATTCTCTCGTTGTATTTATGTCAAGGGGTACATTTAGATTGGATGTGAATTCTGTTGGTGACCCATCTAGTTGGCAGTTAATGGAGTCGAATAGCCATATTGGCTGTATAGCTTCTAAGGCAGTGGTAAATATTAAAGATAATCTATTCTTTTGTTCTCATGATGCTGTATATCAAATAACTCCAGATTTTAGATTTACTCCAATATCCGAGCCTATTAAAGACGTATATCAATCTGCATCAAACCTCTCTCAGAGTAGGTTAATGTATGACGTAAAAAGAAATAGACTCTTGTGCAGTTTTGGAAGTACTACAGATACAATATACGCATACGACCTTATATCAAATGGTTGGTCTACTTTAAAGTTTGGTACTGTACCTGCCAAGTTTTACAGTATAGATGATTCTTTAGACGTATTTGGTTTTTATCATCAAGCTCCTGACAACTCTGGTGATGCAGTAAACTCAACAATATATTCATTGCATCAATCTAGTTCTAGCGAAAGTATGGATATTGTATATCAAACAGGATTCAAGAACATTACAAAAATGGATAAGAATGCCATCGTTAGGAGACTCAATTTAAATTATGAATCATCTGCAGCATTGACCTGTAAGTTGTATTCGGATGGCGATATGACCACGGTAAGAAGTACTTTGACTTTCTCAGCCAATAACTCTTCTAAGGATTACTTAGTAAGCATACGTCCTTCTGGTATTAGGGCTTCATCGTTGGCATTAAAAATATCTGCAACAACAAGTGCAGCAGTTAAAATTAACAAGGTAGAAATAGAAACAGATGAGTAGAATAAAATTTGCAAATAAAAATGTGGATAAGAATGTATCACAACTATCAAATAACGTCAAAAAGCGTGGTGTGAGGACTAGAATTGTTAAGGGTTTGGTTCGTGCATCTGATATATCATCTGGTGAATTCGTATTCACAACATTAAAAAAAGGTCAAGAAGGTCCATCATCACCAACTAGTGATGAGTCAAGAATCTATTTTAAAGATGATGAGGGTAATTTTTTCAAGTTCACTGGAACAAAGGTAGGATAGTATAATGGCATTAAAGGATATTGCTTTAAAATTAGCAAGTGGAGCGACAAGCATGAATCCATACACTTATGGATTATCAATGGCTGCACCAGGTTTATTTAAAGGGGTTAATTCATTATTCAGCAAGGCTCCACAAGAAACAACTAGTAATGATACAACTGCATATTTGAACAAATTAAGGAATGTATCTAAAGAAGGTTTGTATGGTCAGGATGTTAAAAATGAGATTGGTGCAGACCTACAACAATCGTCACTTAATACTAGAAACGCTTTAAGAGGCAACGCTGTTCAGTCAGGTATGGAAAACAGTGGTGTACTAGCCCAGCAGTTACTTCAAGAAGGAGGGCAAACAACATTGGCAGCAGCAAGGATGGCAAAACAAATAGCTCAGATGAATGAAGAGAGTAAATTGAACGCAAGCGCACAGGCAGCCAATGTGGGTCAATCCGTTGCTGATAGGGATTATCGTAACGCATTAACGCGGTCATCCAGAAGGTCAGATATAGCAAGTACACTAGGTGGTGGGTTAAAAGACTATGTAACTGGTGTAAGAGACTTTGGTGATTTTACTATTCAAGAAGATGATAAAAAGATTGACAGTATGACAGATGAAGAACTTGAAGCTTATAGAAGGATGTTTAATTCATGAGTTATTTACAAGCGCTTAAAAAAGCAACTAAAACCAAAGAGGTTCCTTATCAGAAGCAGCAACCTTCTGAATTTATAGAAACAAGCATAGCTACGCCAGATACTACTGGAGATGCAAAAGCAAAAAAATGGTATGAGTCTTTAACTCCAGAACAGCAGCAAAGGTTAAAAAGTAAAGTTGAATCTCATTTTAGCAAAAAGAATCCAGAGATGGTAGCAAATCAAAAGAAAAATGAAAATATTGAGATGAATCGTTCTAGGCAACAGGCTTTGTTGAAAGAACAGTATAAAAAAGACAAAGAGTGGCAAGATAAGAGGGACCAAACCGCATTGCAAAACCAGCAAAAAGAAGCAGAAGCTGCAAGGAATGCTGAAATAAAAGCACGAAATGATGAAATCAAAAGAAAGCAAAAGATTAAAATAGATGGTGGTCAGGTTGCAGTTGATGTCAGAAGGTCAAATCAAGAAATAAATGTCTTGCAAAGGGACGTTGATAAACTAACCAAAAAAATAGTAGAGGCAAAAGACCAAAAAAATAATATAACTGTAAATAGGTGGAGACAAGAACGTGCTGACATGGTGGAAGGAATAGCGATTCTAAAAATGGAGATGGATAATAAACTGGTTCAATTTGTTGATTCCGCAACAGATAAATATGGTGTTCAAGAGGGTGTTAAATATCTGACTCAGATGGGTATAGATGCGAATAAAATAAATGAAATTCTAAGCAGGAAGTAAAGTTTGGACCCTAATAAAAGAGCCGAGATACTTGAATATCTAAAAACCCAGGAAAAATCCCTGGTTGATTCTGTTATTGACAATGGCGATGACCCCAACTTTGCCGTAGAGCCAGAGGATAAGTTTCAGGGTACTCAGGACTTATCCAATATTAATAAGCTTCGAAAAGACGGCTGGACCAACGATAGGATATTCAAGGCTTTAGAAGCTGACATGACTGAAAAGCAAAGATTGGAAGCTGCAAAGCAAGGGCCACCAAGGCCACCTAAAAGCACACTTGAGAAAGTAGTACTCAAAACAAAACGTTCTGTAAGGGGTAGTGAGTTAGATGCTATGTCATGGATGTCGTATTCAGGTGTTCCAGGGTATCCATCCTGGGAAGAAATGAATGAGATTTATGATGAGTATGAAGAGCGCATAAAGAACGACCCAGTTCTAGCAGATAACTGGCTAGAGTATGTCTTGTTATCTGCATCTGGTTTATCAGGTTCCATGTACGCTGGGACCAAAGCAGGACTTCCATATGCAGCAGCAGGTATGACTGGTGCAGCAGCGGTTGGGGCAGTTACCCCAGTAATACCTGATGAGGCTTTCACAATCCCATTATCTGGTGCAGGTGGATTAGCAGTAGGTACAACAGCATTCTGGCAACAACAGGGTTCTGGTATGATGTTGAGAAATCTAATCAAACGTGGAGTGGACCCAGATTTAGCTTATGGTCTCGCATCAGTTGGTGGATTATTTTATGGATTGGTGGAAAGAGCGCAAGTATCAAAATTCATTCCAAAGTCAGTACAGAAAAAAGCCAACGATACAATTACAAAGTCATTAACAAAATGGATAAGCGAGAATTATCGTAAGTATGGCACAGATTATTTTGTCCAAATTGGTCAGGAAGAAGCACAATTGGGAATCCAATTTATTACAGAAGAATTAGCAGTTGCCCTGGAGGGCGACATTCCACATAGGCAAATTGAGGATATGGCAGCAGAAGCCTGGGAAACATTGAAGCAAACAGCAGCAGGATTAGTTCCTTTGCAGGGAGTACGAGGAGCAGTTGATTATGCTGTTGATACTAAGGCTCCACCAAAAATGAAAGATGTTGTAAGCGGTCTTGTAGATACTCAGCAAGAAATTGAAACAAGTTCTATTGTATCACCTGAAGAAGCTTTAACGGTCGAAACTCAGGCGCAGCAGATTACAGAAGATGAAGCTAATGATTTCAATATTGTATACGATAAAGAAAGTGATGGTACTAGGGAGATAAGTGAAGATGAGCTTATTGCAACTGGATATGATATAGAAAAAAATAAATTACCACTAACAAGAGAGGATGAATATGGAAACAAATTCTACGCAGTCAAAATTAAAGGCGAGAACGATTCTGAAGGCAATATACGACTCACCAGCACAGCGGATAGAAGCACAATTCTTGAAGAAACAGTCGAAGCCAGACTTAAACAGCTCAAAAACTCAAAAGAATCAGAAGACCAAGCCTTAATAGCTAAAATTGAAAATTGGTGGGAGGCTGTCAGAAAAAAGGCTTCAGAAATGGGCCTAGAACTTCGTTTTGTTGACACAGACGAGGGTAACATCGAGTTATTTTCTGATGCGATTCTATACCATAAGGGGGGCTTTACAGGGCTAGGTAAAGAATTTGAGGCTGCAACATACATTCCAGACCAACTTGCAGACGAATTCATAGGCAAATTCGGTGAAATGAGCGATGGTAATAATATTTTTGACATTTTAAAAAGTGACCAGGGCGGAGTTGCTAAAGCCGATAAGGATTTTCGTATTGGTGTTGATGAAGAATTATCTAGCAGGGAAGAAATTGACAAAGAAAATCAAAGGCCACCTCCAACCGCAAAGAATCCTGCAAAGACAAGACAAATGACTGGCCTGAATCCAATCAGGTTAACTGGCACTTTTCAAAACTGGTATCCAACCCCAGCGGATGATATAAATATTAAAACACCAGCATTTAAAAAGTGGTTTGGAAACTCTGAAATGAAAGACTCGACAGACCCAGAAGGTGGACCAGCAGAATTATACCACGGCACCAATGCAACCTTCGATTCATTTATGCCAATGACCTATATGACCATGGATAAAAGAGTAGCCGAATTCTACGCTAGAAGACATGATGCTGAAGATATTGAAGGATACACTCCTGAACATGGTTTTGAATGGGCAAGAGAAGGTAGTCAGATTTATCCTATTTATAGCAATTTAAAAAACACTTTTGAATTTGACATAGACCAATATGATTTAGGTGAGCGTGAAAGTTTTGATGAGTGGATATTTATTATGAATAATCTACTTGAAAGGGATGGCAAGGAAGAATTCACTAAAGAAGAAGTAGATAAAATATTTGACAACTTTGAAGGGAATTTGTTTGCTAGGGACCAAAATAAACTCGAAATCAATCACGAAGACCAACCATTTTATAGATTTATAGATTTGAATCTTAGTTTAGCAGATGCATTAGAGACTAGAGGGTATGATGGTATCGTTGCTAGTGAAGATATATTTTCAGACGGTACTGACCCAACTGTTTTTATAGCATTTAACCCTGAGTCAATTAAGTCAAAATTTAACCAGGGAACCTTTGACCCCAACGACTCAAGAATGTCTCACCAGTTAGAGCCAGGTGTAGTAGAACAGGCAGTGGGTATTTATCCTGATGTGATGAATACAAAAGCAAAGAAAGACAGATTAAGGCTTACTGTTGCTCGTAGAGAAAAAACACCATTGGTAGGTAGACAGAGTAATAATCGAGTCGAATTTGAACTTGAGAATGGTGGTGTAATGATTCTTGGAAGGGATAAAACCCCAGAAGATTGGATTCGCCAGGTAGAGAGTATCTTGGACCAAGACGAGGTACAACTTGCAATGAATTGGTATGAAGATGCATACCCTGCATTTGTTGAAGAATTTGGTCAAGATGAAGCTGTGAATTATATGGTTGCCTGGTTATTGGGTAATGTCCAGGCTAGTCCTCAACAAGCGCTATCAAATACATTCCTGGGAATGGAACAGTTGAAAGCTGCGCTACCATCATTTAAAAGTGCAGGTACAAAATCAGTATCTAAAAATATTAAAACAGCATTGCAAGGTTTGCGAACAGAAAAAGGCGCAGGTGCTAAGTTATATGACTTCCTGGATAGCGCATTAGGAAAATTAACCAGGACCGTAATGCAAGATGATAAAAGAGGTTTAGCGCCAGTAGCAATTGATAGACATACATATAGAGATTCAGGTTTTGTTGATGCAGCAATTAAAAATATACTTGGCAGGCTTGCAATTGATAAAGACAGGGTTAAAAGATTAAGGTTTGATTCTAAGAGTTCTTCACCAACCGACACTCAATATGAGTATGCTTTAAAGTATATGAATGACCTTACCAACTCATTAAATGAGATGGGTTATATGGGTGGTAACTTAAAACCTCATCAAGTCCAGGCTATCGGATGGACCGCAATAGCCAGAATGTCTGAATCATCAGAAGGTCAATCAATCCAGGATGCTATTGGCTTACAAAAACCCACAGTAGCATTTGCATTAAGGTTTGGTGACGAAAGTCCTTATAGCGCTATGTATGGAGAAGCGTTTGATGGTCTGCCAGAAAAGAAAAAAATTGCATTAACAGATAGAGTGGTCCAGGATGTGGTCCCAGAGTTAGCTGAAGAATTAGGTTTAAAAGTTAACTCAGTAAAGGGTAAAGGTTATGGCATCTGGGATAATGACCCAGCAGAACCCAATGCTACAATTAATGTTAGAGGAAGTAACCAAGCTATAAAAGCATTGATGAATTCTATTGGTATCTTATTTCAACAAAGCGAAGTGGGACTAATAAGTAAGGCTCCTAATCTTAAGGGGTTGGGTATGGTTTACAGCCATAAAGAATTAGCAAACCCAGAAATGCAGCAAGCTGTATACGATATTTTAAGAGAAGAAACAGACAACGATTTTACACCAGGGGCAACAAGCGTAACATATAATGGTATGCCAGGCCTATTGGTAGGTACAGATGTTAATCAGTCAGATTATGAAATACATGAGCCATCGTTAGATACAGCAGTTGAAAGAATTAGGAATGAACTAGGTATCGATTTAGATTTGCCTGGTGCTATTACACCAATAGGAAGTAAATATGAAAAAACAAAAAACAACTGGAAGAAAGACAATCAGGGTGAACGGTATAGAAAGGCCATTCGCAAAACCCACCCATCCAGTATACTCGGAAGGCTCGACAATCATTATGGGCCGAAGATTGAGCGACACCTCGAAGACACCTTCGCAAAAGAATCAGACAAGCGAAGAAAAAGCTACCAACTAGAGTCAGACCCCGACTATGCTGCTGAAGTAGATGCAGCAATCCAAGCAAAAGAAAAAACAAAATCCTTTAATATAAGTACAGACACTATCATAGATAGTGCAAAGGATTTCCTATTTGATTCTATGGGTCCTTTGGTCAGATGGCAGAAGGATACCGAGGAACAAATGCTTGGTGGCAAGCGTTTACGAGACCATTTAAATGTTGCCCTAGCTTCTGAATTATTCATAGGTAAGACATCGGAAAAGATATCTGACCTTAACAAACAAATCATAGATAAAGATAATCCCGAAAGCTTTCTAAGAAGGCTTGTCGATAGCGGTATCTCAACCGAAGATTTTAATCTATACCTACACTCCTTACACGCTCAAGAAAGAAATGATGCTGTAGCTGAAATTAATGAAGACCTGCAAGATGGTGGCAGTGGAATGACTTCTAAGGTAGCTGAGACCTTATATAAAAAGTATAATAAGAAATATGGTAGGGTAAAACTTAGAAAGTTTGTCCAAGAATTTAGGGAA
>Ga0181405_1000376_pt1 | contig 15871 bp, 19 predicted proteins | sample 28SPOviralmetaG_FD_130134 | JGI IMG/M metagenome (GOLD analysis project Ga0181405, IMG submission 130134) | Marine viral communities from the oligotrophic San Pedro Time Series (SPOT) site, San Pedro Channel, CA, USA - 28 SPOT_SRF_2011-11-29 | ecosystem: Environmental > Aquatic > Marine > Strait...
AACCACCTGAAAAATTATGATTAAACCAAAGAGCTGTAGTAAAATTAGTACATCCATTACCTAAAATATCTCCAACGCCATTAGTTTCTATATAATTACTACTAAAATCAAAAACATAATCTTCAACAGCATTATTAGCTGTTATGTACTTAGAACCATCCCACACAGAATCAGATAATTTATAATATGCTTGAGGAGCAGGAGATAAACTCATTGGATCACCTACACCAGTAGAGCTTGAGCCATAAAGAGTAGTTACTTGGCTTGTAGAAAGAGCGTAGTCAAAAATAGATACTTCTGACATGTCTACGGTATTGTGTCCGTTGTTTTGAAAATTACAACCTAAGTTTAATCCATAAGAAGAACTTGTAGATACATAGGTTGTTAATCCTATTGTATCTTGAGCATCTTGACTTCCATCTACATATATAGTTCTAGTATATTGAGAGCTACTAATAGCGTCCATGGTGACACATACGTGGTGCCAGTTACCATCTCTAATATTAGTAGAACCTGATAAAAGTGAAGCTTTGGTTATTAAAGTTACAGCATTGGCTGTACCAGCATTAGCACCACAACCTATTCTAAAGTTACCAACTCCATTAGCACTAATATATCTTGAAAAAAATTCTTTACCATTATCTGGAGATTTTACCCACATTGAAGCAGAAAAACTACCTATAAAAAAATTTAAAGCGTCTCCTAGATTTACACCACGATTACTACCTTGTGTAAAATACATTGAATAATTAGCTTGCTTGCTTTTATTGGCCTCATTTGGCATCTGCCATTGTGAATTATAATATTCTGTACTCATGATTAATCTCCCATTCTGTACCAAGCTACCGGAGTAGGTAGATTTGGATTATTAATAAAATCAGCTGATTTATTAGCTGTTGTTGAAGCTTCGTAAATATCAAACTTAATTTGATCAGCTGTTAATGCTTTGTCGAAAATAGATACTTCGTCTATTAATCCATTGACAAAAAATCCATTAGAACCACCTGTTTGTAAACCTTTACCTATAGTAAAATTCTGACCTAAATTAGTTCTAGTACTAGAAAGTGTTCCAGAACCATTCGTATCTGATCCGTTTAAATATATTTTACCTGAAGTTCCTGTAGCAACTACAACTATATGATGCCAAATGTTATTAGCAACGGTAGGGGTACTTTGAATATAGTTACTCTGAGCACCTAATCCAAAATATAAATTATTAGCATCTCTTTGAATATAAGTAGAATTAGTTGAAAGACTTGTTCCTGAGAAAAATATCATCGAGTTTTGATTTCCGTTAAATTTAACCCACAATGAAACAGTAAAATCAGATACTTCTATTCCAGAAATATTTCCAATATTAAAATAATCATTACCATCAAATGCCATGCTGTAATTATTATCTACAGTATATTGACTTACATATTTAGGTGTATAAATACTTTGATCTGTTTTTAATATATTGTAACTTATAGAATTACTAGTTGAATTAGGTGCATCACCTTTTTTATCTAGTTCTACTAAACCTGAACTAACTCCAGGTGCTACAACTTTAGGTGCGTTAGCTGATATTGAAGGTTTATAAGCTGCATTACCTATACCATCTGGTGCATTTGCAATTTTATTTGGAAAAACATAATAATTACTAGAGTTAGTATATGATGAATCACCTAGTTTCCACCAATTAGTTGGTGATAAAGAACTTATATCACTTGGTTTACCATTATTATATATTTGCGCAGCTTGTGCATCTGTTAATGTAGTTCCAGACCAAATAGCACAATCATCTAAGTTACCTTCCATTGGTATTGTTATACCGCTAGGGTTTAAAGATCCAATAATTGTTTCAGTTGTGTTTGCTGTTGTTAAAGGAGAAGTTATACCAGTTGTTGTATCTTCTAAAACCCCATTAAAATATATTTTAGCTGTTCCAGAATCGTAAGTAGCTAATATGTGAAACCATTCTCCAAAGACAATATTAGAAGTAGTTTGAGTGCCTGTATTGTTCTCTATTTTAAACCAGACGTTAGTGTTTGGATATACGTTTGAAGTAAATATTGAAAAACCTTCTGACGTAAGACCACCTGTTGGCTGTTGAGCTATTAAACATTTATTCACTGAACTTGTTAGTGCAGATACATTACCCCATATACTAACTGAAAACTTTGTCGTTCCAGCTGGCAAAACATATGGTATAGATATTCTATCAGAAGCAGTATTATTGAAAAAATTACTAAACTGAGAGTAAAGCGGGTTATTTAAACCTAAGTCAGTATTTACTAAAGCTAAACCAGCAGTGCCAGCGCTACCTCCAGTAAAAGCGCCTTCTTTGTATATTAAAAATTGTTGAAAATTAGTTAATAAACCAGTATTGCTAGACCCATCGCTAGTACCTACAAGAGAAGCGTCGTTAGAATTACCAGACAAATCAAGCATTTTACTATTTGTGAAATCTACACTATCGCCATTATACCAAATAGAAGGACTTAACGAAGATATATCTCCAGCGTTTCCTGAATTATAAAGAGTAGCTCGTTCTGAACTACTTAAAACTTTATTAAATAAAGATATTTCGTCAACTTCTACTCCATTTGAAAACTTATTGCCGCCCCAGTTAGTAGTTGGACTAGCTGCAGTTCCCATCGTTCCTGAAAATCTTTTTAACACAGTATTGTTAGTGGCATTTAAACTACTAGAAGAATCTATTAATACGTTGTCAAAATAAAAAGACACATTAGAGCCATCTCTCACAAACATCCAATTGTGGTAATTAAGATCAAATATTTTAGCATATTCTGTAGGGTTATTAGCTTGACTAAAAGTTAAAGTTGCTTTTTCGCTAGAACTTGTGCTATTGTAAACTTCAAGAGTTATTACATCGTTAACAGGTCCTTTTAGTATATAAGCTCCACCATAAGTGCCTACTCCAACTTGATCTGAAAAATTGCTAAATATATTAACACCGCCGCCGTGTATGTTAAACTTAGGTTTACTTGTTTCAAAAGGCGCACTTAATAACCAGTACGAAACAGTGCTTTGTGTACCTAGGTTTATTTGATTATCAAAAAGCATTGAAATGCCAGATGAAAAATCATACCCTTGGTTAATTACAGCTGTTTTACTATTAAATGTAGTTAAAGTATTTGAAGATATAGTTTTATAATTAATTATAGGTGTTGTCCCTGTGTTAGGAGGAACAGCGCTAATCTGTGTAGAATTATCTAATTTCCACCAATAATCAGGGGATGTTGTATAATTAGCTTGAGGTTCACCACTATTGTATATGTTTGCAACTTCAGACGACCTATCACTTAGCCATATAGCTGGATTACTAATTATACCTGGCCAAGCAGCGCCTTCATATGAATACATACCTGTTAAAAATCTTAATAAATATGTATCACTAGCAGTTAAAGTTGCTCCAGACAAAGTTAATTCAGACCCACCGTCAATATATGCTTTAACAGCAGTTGGAGTTCTTACTATTATTAAATTATGCCAATTGTTATCGTCAAGTTGGCCTATTGAAGCTGTTAACTCATTATTGTTAGATCTATATATTATAGAACTCAAAGGTAAACTTTGGCTATTAGCTTGATCAGTAGTGACATAAATACCGTCTGCTGAATTTGTGTAAGGGTTGTAATATGAAGATATATTTCCTTGAACAAAAAATTGACCTATTGGAATATTCGCGACTCCATTAGAATTTATCCATATAGAAAGCGTGTGTGTGTTACCTAACTGTGTTATAGGTGTTACTAATTGCGTAAAGTCACCTCCATTAGTAGCTGTAATTGCTTGTTGACTTTGTGCGTGGTTAGGCACTTGCCAATTCCAAGTTCCGCCTGGTGCTTGCCCAATAGCTGTTTCACCTAATTTATAATAAGCGACAGGATCACCCGATAAATCAAATGGATTACCTGGAGTACCTGAGTTCCATAAGCTATTAACTTCTCCAGAAGATAAATCTCTTGCAAAAATACTTACTTCGTCTATTTGTCCGTCCCAATAATTGTAATCACCTCCAATACCTAAAGAAGTAGAATTAGAAGGGTATGCAACTTGAACACTTGTTTCAGTATGTTTTAAAGTCCCATTTACATAAACTTTTATTTGACTATTATCATATTCATTTACTATTACTATATGATTCCAATTATTGTTAACTAAACCAAGAGAAGACAATGCTACATCTATTCTTTTAGACGGGTTAAGATAAAATTCAAAATTATTATTATTTTTATATCTTATTAAAAAAGCAACCGGGGCTGAACCACCGTTCCAGTTCTGTAAAAAAGACCTGTCAGAACCACCTACTGTTCCATCTGCTTTAACCCAAGCTGACAAAGTGAAGTTTGTAGCTCCATTTTTTAAAGGGTCATTATCAATGACAATATAACCACTTCCATTAAAATTAATACTATAGTTACTCTGCTTATTAGCGTTAACATTATTTGGTAATAACCAATTACCTTGTACGAATTTATCTGCCATAATTAGTCTCCCATTCGATTATAATATTTTAAATTGCTTGAATATACAGTTGATAGATCAGCTGTAATTCCATTTGAACTTGCTTGATAAATACCAGCTACGTCGCAAGATGTAAGAACCGTGTTCCATATAGCCACTTCGTCAATATTGCCACCAAAAAAGTGACTATAACTACCTGTGTATTTAGCACCTATTGTAAGTCTTAATCCATTTGTTGATATGGTGCCAGATGTAGAAATATCGTTATCTTCAGATCCATCAATATATATTTTTTTATCACCATTAGTATCATAAGTGCAAATTACGTGATGCCAAGTGTTAGCGCTTAATGAAGTTGTAGAGTATAAATCAGCTGCTGCTAAACCACCTGTATAAAACCTTATTCTTCCATCACCGTTAAATATGATAACTGAATCTATTCCATAACCAACTATATACGCTTCAGATACTACAGGTTTTTTAACCCAAAAAGAGTAAGAATGATTACCTGTAAATATTTGTATACTAGAATCATTTCCAGCGTTAATATAACTGTTATTTCCATTTAATGTTAAAGTACTTGTATTAGTTGTTGTAGATGGAGCTAGAACAGCACCAGATGTAACATTTTTAGTAGTTGAATTACTACCTATTGTATATGTTATAGCATATGTTCCAGCTGTAGAACTTGCAGGTGATAAAATACCTGAAGTAGCATTTATAGTTAATCCTGATGTAGGTGATATTGTAAATTGTCCACCTGTTTGTTGTATAAAATTAGTTGGAGTGACATTAGGTGATCCAGCGGCATTACAAACAACAGATGGATAATCAAAATTAGTATTAACTAATTGAATACTTTGTGTACTTGTAGCTGGACATATACTTTCAGTTGCACCTGTAGTGTTATAAGATACGCTATATGCACCTACGTTTGAAGTAGATAATGATATTAGCCCAGTTGAAGAATTGATGTCTAAGTATTGCAAGGCATTGCTAGATAAAGTAGTACTTGTACCATCTGCAGTGCCAGGATTAGCAGCGTTAGGTATTGACCATGTTCCAGTTGAAGAGTTATAAGTAGCATCATTACCCATTTTATACCACGTGTCTGGAGTATTATTGTAGTTAGACTGAGGAGACCCATTATTGTATATATTAGCAATATCTGAAGCACTGCTTATAACAGTGTTCCATAAAACTAAACTAGACATTTTACCATCAAAACCTAAAAAAGGTGGAGTTCCTTTTGCAGCGCCTATTAAAGCTTCTGTTATTGTCTGAGCACATCTAAGATCAGAAATTATATAATTGTGCCAATTTCCATCACTTAAAAACTCACTACTGCCTTTTGAAGAACCAGCAGTTCTTACAACTTGTCCATCTCTATATATAGTATAAGTATTTGAAGTAAAATTAGGCTCTATATTAAATCCACCAGCACTTGCACTTATTCCTTTACCTGTTCCAGGCCCAAAATCAATAATAGTTTGGTAACTACTAGATGATGTGTTTAACCAAAAACTTATTGTTGATTGAGCGCTAGAATTAGTAAATGTCAACCCATTAGCTACATCAATGTAATGATCAGCTGTAGAGTGAAAATCAAAATTACTTATAGAGCTAAACGTACCACCTGATAATCCAGTTACAGTTGGTGTTGGATTACTTGCGTCAGCAATGTCAAATGGACTACCTGAATAACTAAATGCAGCATTGTCAGCAGGGTTAATAGTAACAATATCAGTGGTTGTAGAAGGGTTACTAGAATAATTACTATTAGTAACAGTTCTAGTTATAATATATTTACCTGGAGTTGAAGCCGATACATCTATTTCACCTGTTGAGTTGTTTATCTGTAATGCCATATTAGTATTTTAAAAAAATCCTGTATTAACTGTCCATCCTTGAGTATTAACTAGGTAATCTGCAGCATCTTGAGCTGTAAACCAAGAACTAGGGGCATTAGGATGTAAAGTAGAATTTATAGCTAAACTATTATTAAATTTACCATTATAATGAACGTGCGCACCTGATAAATTTAAATTAGTTAAATAATGCTGAGAGTAACCTTTTGAAGCAACTCCATTATAAATAGTTATCGCCCAACCTATCCAACAATTAGTATAATTATCACTCTGAGTGCTTGCGCCACCCCAAGAAGCTGGATAACTAAACCAAAGCGAATTAGTAGTGTTACTTAATTGAGAACCTAAAATCCAATCTTTTGGAGAAGTATTATCAAAGTTGCTAGAAAATAAATTTTGAAAACTAACACCATCACTTATATCCCATTGATTGTATGTTCTACTACCAACAGTTACACTTTGATAAGGAACTTGTATATTTTCTAATTCTAACGAAGTAAAATTAGTAACACCTAAAGTGTCCCAATTAGTAGGAGCTGTGCTAGTTTGAACGTGCGAGTCTTGTACACTTGTAACATTTTTAATATCCCAAGCTAAATAAGTTTCATTATTATAAGTAACTTGCTTAGTATTTGGATTAAAAGAAGTTGGTACTCCGGTGCCGCTTGGACCAAAAAACTGGCCTATATGAGTAATATCATTTAAATTCCATTTACTTAAATTGTCTCCTGAATCAACAATACCATTTATAGAAGGTGAATTAGCAAAAATTCTATATAAAGATGAACCACCTGAACTAATATCTCTAAAACCAGGCACATTAGTTGCTGTTATATTCAGCGGAGCAAATCTAGTATTAGTATGTTGGAACTTTAAAGCACTAGTATTCAAACCTTCCATCCATTGAGATATTTCAGTTATTTTTGTTACATTAGCGTCACCATAAGAGTAAGATACATGCAGTTGATCTCCAGATTGCCCTACAATTACTGTATTTTGTTGGCCAATAGTTGAATATTGAAAAGATTGAGCATTGGTATATGGTCCTTGAAAACCATTACCATCACCCCAATCAATATGATAACTACCTGAACCATTAAACGTAAAAGTTTCATTTGTAGTCTGAGTTGTAACTTTAAATTTAAAAGATTGATAGTAATCAGAAGAAGACCAAGCATCAGATATAGTACCACCTAAAGGTAGAGTTTGATCAACAGTTCCAGTTATTGTAGGAGTTACATCTGAGCCATTAGTACAATAAGCGTTAGATGTATAATCAAAACCTGCTAAAGGTTGGCATCTATTGCTAGTAGAAAATTTATCTAATATACTAACGTTCCACTTGTTACTAGTCATTAAATTAGCTCTAGCTGCAAAAGCCCCATTACTGGCTGCATTATCACAAGATGGTACTGAGTCACCAAAATCTACAACGCTTGATAACGTTTGTACGTTTTGATTATTCCAAGAAACTAAAGTAGCGTCATAGTTAGATGTAGATAGATTTAATAAAAACCCAAATTGTCCGCCAAAATTTGATACATTTGATATATCCCAAGCTGCGAGACTTTGATCAAAACTACTGCACTGAAAAAACATATTAACCATACTAGTAGCAGAACTAGTACTCCAATTATTTAAAGGCTGGTTAAAATCAGTACACCCATAAAACATATAACTAAAACTTTGAATATTTTGAACATCCCAAGCTGTGTAAGTATTTGGACCTACAGTTACCGTTTGTGTATTTATTGGTTGGTTAAAATCACCACACCCACGCATAAACTGACTAAAGCTTGTTAAAGAAGTATTAAATTGCCATTTATCTACACTTTGATTAAACCTGCTAGTACCATATAGCATAAGCCCAATACTAGTAACATTACTCATGTCCCAAGCGGTGTAAGCAGAGCCAGTTGGTGAACTAGCGGCGTCGTAATACTTAGTGTTAATATCTTGATTAAACTTATTAGCACCATAAAACATATAACTCATGTTTAGAACGCTGCTAGTGTTCCACTTACTTATTGAAGAATTAAAAATGCTATTACTTTGGAACATAGAATTAAAGTTAGTAACTTGACTAGTATTCCAAGCTGCATAAGTATTAGGTCCAATTGTAACAGATTTTGTATTTATATCTTGATTAAAGCTTGAAGCAGATTGAAACATTTTACTCATACTAATAGTACCACTTGATTTAAGCTTAAAACTTCCAATATCTTGATTAAAAGAACTTGCTCCATCTAAAAAATGAGCAAAGCTACCGTTGCTACTTACGTCCCAAGCTGTATATGCAGTTCCAGTGGGAGACTGAGCATCTGTGAGATAATTAGTATTAATAGGTTGGTTAAAACTTGAAGCGCTTCTAAACATTTCTGACATTGAAGTAACTGAGCTAGTGTTCCAATTAGATATGTCAGTATTAAAACTACTGCTACTTTTAAAACATTTACTTAGAGTAGTTACATTGCTTATGTCCCAGTTGTTCATTGAAGATGCGCCAGCGAAATTAGTAGTGCTTTCAAAAGCAGACATTAACGAAGAACAATTTGACAAGTTAGGGGAGTTAGTAGCTGTTAAACCAAGATCAGTGCAACCATAAAACGCTTTATCAAAGCTAGTCCATAGTATTTCACCCCAACTAGTTACATTTCTCATCTTAGCTTTATCACCACTATTGTTAAAATATATTCTAGGAAAAGTATCACCTGTTAAACCTATTTGTATAGTGTAAGTTCCGCTTGTAGAGTAAGCTGGCGATGTAGCACTACCGGTGTAGTTAGCGCCTATAGGTGTATTACCTTGACCTACAAAATTTGTCGTATAATTATTTGTGCTTTGACCCCAGTTTACTTTATAACTATATCCAGAACCAGTAGTTGGAATAGTAAAAGTATCTCCAGCGCTGACTTGTATTGTAAACTCAAATGATTGGAAAGCTTGTGTAACGTTGAAAGTTGTTGTAGTAGGATTACCACAGCTTGAATTAGGTTGAAATCTAATAGTATATGCTCCAGTAGCAAAGCTATTAGTATTTATACCACCATTGCTAGAGGATGTGCTTCCATCTAAAAACACAGGGTTTGGATTACCAGCTGGGCTTGATACAAAAGTATATATACCAGCCGTGAAAGATGTTTGAGTTGGAAATATTGAAAATCTATTTTCTGAGTCAGGATATGTAAAAGCTGTAGATACGTCAGGAGATATAGTAATAGTGTCAGTTTCAGATACGCCATTAACAGTGTATGTTACGGCATAAGATCCAGCTGTAGTATTAACTGGTATTGCACCTGTAGCTGCATTAAATCCACTTATACTAGGACTAACACTAAAAACACCACCTGGATCTCCAGTAACAGTTGGTGTATTTGGACCATCGTCTTCGCACCAAGCTATTGGATCATATTCAAATCCTGGATCAGGAGCAACGTGCCCGCCTTTAGCATAAGGAATTTTGTAACCTATCCCTATTTTCATATCTTAATATAGAGCTATTATATCGGTATCACCACCAGAAGCTGACATTGTTGCCCAAGAAAGTACCTCTTTAACTTGTATTGGTAAAAAATTACCTTGTTGAACATTTTTAAAAGTAACTCTTTTTCCGGACTCCATTATTACAACTAAAGTACCTTGCGTATTACCTACATAGATGCAAGCACCTCTTTCTTTTGTATTTGGTAAATCTATATCTGTTACTTGAGCTGTAAAGTTAATACCAGAAGCTCCTCCAGTTCCAGGTATTATAGCATTTGTAACTTGATAACCAGCACCTGAGTGATATAATGTGCCACCACCACCTAAATTAGCGGCTGTATATTTTTGCTTTACTCTTTTAACAACTCCACCAACTTGTTCTACAACAACAAACACAGCGGATGTTCCGCTTCCTGCTGCTAGTGTTATTTCTTCTCCGTCAATAAAACCAGTGCCACCACTAGTTATTTTTATGCCGCCATTATCAGCACTCCAATTTAAAGCTCCAACCACAACATTAAATGCATCATGAGCAAATACTCTAGCTTGAGCGGCTTCGTTAGCCTGTACACCTTTTACTGCCATTTTTATTTATTTATTTATTTTTGTAATTTTTTCAGCACCTCTTGATCCAAAGTATGCTACATATACTGTAATCAGTAAAGTTTTTAATAATTCAACCCACGCTGTATCTACATCAAACAAAGTATGGAATGAATCTATTATTATTAATATCGTTGAAGCTAGTGTTAAATATATTAAAGTCAAAGGACGAGTATTCTTTGACAACCATGAATCAGATTTCATATCTGAATCCCAACGTTTAGATACGTTTTCCATTTCTATAAGGTCTTGCTCAATAAGCTTCATTGCTTGTTCCTTATCAACAGCTTTAATCTTAGTATCACTTGTTATAAGATTTTTTACTATTCCAAGTGTTCCTTGGTCAGGTAAAATGTCGCCAACAGCATTTAAAACCTTAGGAGCTTTACTAGCTAAAAAAGCTCCTATTTTAGTTTCTCTTAGCTTTTTTTTACTCATATATTTTGTAATTTTTTTTGTAACTTTTGTCTTCTTTCTTCAAGTTTCTTTTTTTTTTTTAAACTTTTTTCATTTTTTCTAGTAGATTCAGTTGTTCTAAACTCACCTTCTGGCTTACTTCCTTCTTTAAGCTTTAAGGTAATATTCTCTATTCTTTCTTGTTTAGTTGGTATTATGCCTTCCATTTTAAACGCTGCTTTTTTACCTCCACAACCATATTTAGCTAATGGACTTCCACTCATCTTAACACCAGATTTTTTACTATATCCCATAACTCTATTTTTTATAAGCTTCTTTTTCCCACCAATTTATTGGGGAACCGTCCACTTGTTTACTTCTTTTTTTAACTTTCCATTTACCTTTACCACTTTTTCTATGATAAATGTTATTGTCATCATAAGCAAGTCTACCGTTTTTTATTTGTTTAACGTGAACCATTTCATGATCTATAATTTCTTTTATTTGTTTAGGATCTTTTACTTTATCATTAATGGTAATAGAACAATTCATATTAGTTCTACCTAATACACCATCCTCTTCTTTTACGAAATATATAGGAGTGTTATCTATATTATAAGGTGACTTAAGTTTAAACCCCATTATTTTTTAAAAGCTAATAAAAACTCTCTAATAGCAATTCCTACAGCTATACCAGCATATAAAGGCATTTTTTCAAACACAAGTATACAAGCTACAGCTAAAGCCATGCCTATTTTAAATAACGGATTGTTTACAATTGTTTTTATCTTATTCATTTTCTTTGTTTTTATAAGGAAACATGTTATTAAGCTTTTCTTTGCGCTTACCACATCCACAGCCACCTGGTATTTTATCAGCTATAGCTTTTATACCTGTTGCAGTAGTTATTTTTTCTATTGTATCACCTAAACCTTTTGACTCCATAATTAACACTTCCATCTACGTCTAGCAGCTTTACCTCTTTCGCCAGTCCAGCCTTTTGATCTAGCACAAAATGATTTTCTTCTTTTAGCAGCCTTGCTACCTGGTTTAACTTTTCCTGTTACAGCTGTTTTAAGTTTACTTCCTGGGTTTTTCTTTCTATACTCTTTAACCCCTTTAGCAGTCATACCAGCGCCTTCTTTAGTTGTTCTAAAGTTACGGCCTTTACCTTTAGTAGTTTTTCTTAATTTACCTTTTTTTTCAAAAGGACTGCTTGGTTGAGTGTACATTATTTTTTCTTTTTAGGCACACAGTTAGGTACTTTTTTACCACCTTTTTTCTTCATACCAATCATTTCATATCCTTTCCAACAAGGATTTTTCATTTTCTTTTTCTTTTGTAATGCGCTATATCCCATAACTTATAATTTTCTACCTTTTTTATCTACTTTAACTTCTTTTACTATAACCCTAGTACTTGGCTTTTTGTTCTCCAATTCCTCTAGTTGTTTTTGAAGATCTTCAAATTTACTATCAGCCTCAGTACCGTCTTGTAACATTGCAGAAGTTATTTTAATTTCTTCTTTCAATATGTCTTGAGTTTCTTCAAGTACTTCTACAGCTTCTTTCAACTGCATGATCATTTCTTCATTCCACTCTTCCTTTAACTCATACTCTAGACGAGTTACTTCAGTAGGTGGCATTGTCTTAGCTTCTTCAATATCTGCTTGTAAAGTATAATACATACCTACAAAAGACGCAGTTATTGATATTATAGCTATAACAGTTTTTAAGTCAAGTTGTACGGATGTGTTTTCAGATATTTTTGTACTCATTAGTAGCGTCGAATGATGGGCATGCTTTGTTAGCAAACTCGTTATGTGAATATATGGTAGCGTCTGGATGCATCGCCTTAAGTGTTTTAAGCACATGTATCAGACTTTCTTTTTGTTCTAGTGTTCTAGTATCCTTAGGTGTCTTACCATCAGTCTCTACACCTCCGCAATAGCAAACCCCTATAGAATTTCTATTGTGATTTTTGCAATGAGCGCCTGATCTATCTACATCTCTTCCTTTCCATATTTTACCATTTATATCAATATAAAAATGATAACCTATATCTGACCAACCTCGACCATCTACGTGCCACTCTCTAATAGTATCAACTGATATGTCTTGCCCTTCTCTAGTAGCGGAGCAATGTATAATAATTTCGTTTATATTCCTCATTTCTTTTTCTTATGTAGTAATAACCACTTATGAACTGTATACCCTATGGTTAAAGATAACAATAATATTTCTAACGCTGGCTCTATCCAGTTTAAACTAGCTAAAGCAAATGAAGATGCATTTAATAAATACAACTTCAAGTCTTGCGTACCCATTATTTCTGAGCGTTGAGAACTGGGTTACCTTTATATGGTAGCATATTCTCTATACCTGGTATATTCTTTTTGTTTTTACATGCACAACCACTCATGCAGCCGCAGCTTAGCATTTTTCCAGCTGGTTGTTGATATTCTCCGTAACTTGGCATAATTAACTTTTAAATGTTGTTTTTAATTCTTTTGTAGATACTTTATCATCGTTATTGTGATCAAAAACATCTATTTGTTTTTCGCTAGGGTTTTCAATCATAGTTAATGCAGCAGGTATCCCATGCATAGCTAAAGCATTCATTTTTTGATTTTCATTATATTGTTTAGCACTCATATTATGCGCTACAGTTCCTTGCATTTGTGTTAATGCTTTTTTTGAACTATATGTAATAGGTGCATTTTGTTGTTGCCGTCTATTTTCAGCAATTAATGCATTTGTGTTATCTAACATATTGGGGTCTATATAATTCTTTTCTTGAGAAGGGTCGTAAGCTTGTCCTTTTATAGCTTGACCAGCCATAGATGTTAACTGAGGTGGCACACCAAGAAGGCTTAATCCTGCAGAAGCTACACCTATACCTGCATCCCACATTTGGCTTTTTGATATTTTTGTTATTGGGCTATTTGTCTTTGTTGGCATAATCTATTGCTTTTGTTATTACTTTGTAACTATATCTATTACTTTTTTCTAATTTTGTTGTAGGCATGTTTTCTTCACCTAGCATAATACGGTACATGCGACTTATCAGCTGTTTGCACTTGTAGGAAACTTTATATATATGATATTTTTGAGTGGTGCGGTTTCGTTTCCTCCACACTGTAATCCACCCTTGTTTCAATAATCTGTTCCAGCGCCTGTTGTCCCAGCTAAATGAGTACGTACCTTTTTTAAAATCATCTTTAGTAAACATGTCTATAGCATCTAAGTAAATTAGTAGCTCTAGATCTGCATCTGTTAATTCATTAGTTTTACAAGCCCACTTTCGTATAATCCTGTAATGTTTTAGTAGATTTAATTCTTTTAAGTCAGAAGACTGTAATCTTCTCAAATTTTTATTTTAATTAGCTTTGCGATTTTTGTGCGCTTATTCAACAAAATTAATAGAAGGATCTTTTTTTCTTATTTTTTGCTTAATTTTATTAGCTCTCCTACTGCTTATTTCTTTTTGCTTGGTTTTGGTGGTTTCCGTGTCATTTTTTCTAACAGTTTTTGTCTTTGTAAGAGTTTGCTTATTTGACGGAGTGTATATGTTTCCTATGAAATCCCCATCTACTCGCATAGTTTTTGTTATTTGTTTTCGACCATGTCCTCCTTTTTCAGTAGTTTTTGATGCATAAGAATTAAAACCTTCTGCTTCTAAACCACCATCGTAAGTTGTTTCTTTTTTAGGTGGATTTTTTATTTTACCCATCATTAATGCTGATCTTTCTAAATCTTTTCTTGGCATATCTTTTTTTTTACAGTATTATTACAACGTCATGTTCTTTAATAACCTTATAGTTTTCTTTGTTTATTTCAATATTAAATCCAGCTGCTTTGTCATAGTAGACTTCATCACCTTTTTTTAATACTTCTACATCAGAGCCAGGTTCTACAACCTTAGCTCTTCTGTATCTAATATCCTCTCTTTGCTTTTCAGCTAGAATTAAACCACCTTTTGTAGTCGTATCAGTTTCTTTGATAGGATCTATAACTATATATTTACCTACTGCTTTCATGCTCTAATGTTATTAATAACACAATCAGTTGATAATATAGTTGTAGCTACTGAAGCTGCGTTTGTTAATGCACTTTTAGTAACTAACAAAGGATCTATAATTCCGGCTTTTACCATATCCACCGTATTTCCTGTAACCACATCTAATCCTTTACCTTCTTCAAGCTTTTTTAATTCTTCAACCCCTGCATTTTTTAATATTAATTCATAAGGTCTTCTTATAGCTTGATATAATACTTCCTCACCTATACAAGTTGGTTTTAAATTAAAACTAGCATTTAATAAAGCTATACCACCTCCTGGTACTATACCTTCTTTAATCGCAGCTTTTGTAGCACAAATAGCATCTTCAACCCTATCTCTTTTTTCTTTCAGCTCTATCTCAGAGTTTGCCCCAACTTTAACTGTAGCAACTTTAGCTTTCAACTTAGCTAATCGTTTCTCTAGTCTAATTATAATATTAGGGTTTTTAGTTTCTTTTATATTCTTTTCTAATAAGGTTATAGTATCTTTAACTTCTGTATTCTCAGTTAAATCAACTTGTAATATTGTCTCTTCGTGATTAGTAACAGATTTAATACATGTACCTAAATGTTCTGGTTGTATTATATCCATGTCATCGCCAAGATCCTCATTAATAAGTGTAGCGCCAGTAACCGCACAAAGATCTGATAATACATCTTTTTTGCTGATTCCATATGTTGGCGCATCTATAATGTTGACTTTTATATTACCCTTCTTTTTATTCATAGCAAGCGCGGAAACTACTTGTGGGTCAACATCTGCAATGATAAGAAGACTCTTACCATTTTTTATAATAAATTCAAGGACAGACTGAATCTTCCTCACGTTGGGTATCACTGATTCTACAATTAAAACCAAAGGGTTTTCAAGTTCAGCCGTTCCTTTTTCTTTGTTTATTTCAATATTAAATCCAGCTGCTTTGTCATAGTAGACTTCATCACCTTTTTTTAATACTTCTACATCAGAGCCAGGTTCTACAACCTTAG
>Ga0181405_1000377_pt1 | contig 15865 bp, 13 predicted proteins | sample 28SPOviralmetaG_FD_130134 | JGI IMG/M metagenome (GOLD analysis project Ga0181405, IMG submission 130134) | Marine viral communities from the oligotrophic San Pedro Time Series (SPOT) site, San Pedro Channel, CA, USA - 28 SPOT_SRF_2011-11-29 | ecosystem: Environmental > Aquatic > Marine > Strait...
AAGATTTTAATGCTATCGAAGATTTAAATACATTAGATAGCATTTTAAGTGTAAGCAATAAGCATAACTTAGACGTTTATGCGTCTGCAATTTTATATCATAGCAATGAAAATTAATCCTGAAGATATTGAAGTACCTCTCGAAAGTGAGATAACCGTCAAGGACGGTGAAGTTGAATTGTCAATTGCCAAGAAGTATGGCGATACTGAAGCTGGAGTTTATAAATCATATATGAGTCACTGTACCGCAGATGATAAGTGTATGATTGATACTAAAGGCATGGATAAAGATGAGACCATGAAGTGTTGCTCTGCTCAATATGGAAAAATGAGAGCTATGATTATGGACGATAGCAAGGGCGAGCTAAGCGAAGATCAAAAGAAACTTCCACCTGCACTGCAAAAAGCAATCATCGAGAAGATGAAAAAAGCAGGGAAATACAAAGATTCTGAAGAGAAAGAGGAAAAAGAAGATTAATAACTGATGCCTTACAAATATACTACATTCTTTGAATCAGAAATTTGCGCTCGTCAAATAAACGAGACTTTTGTTTCGAAGGCTTCTTTAGAAGAGCTTGCATCACTCGTCCCTAATGATATAGATTTTGAGAAGAATATTGATCTGTTAGGCGTATCATTTAACGCCGCAGTTGTAAATATGTTCAACAAGAACGGTGACGGTCTAAGCACCGAAACAGCTTTAGCCTACACAGATCAATTCATTCACAAACCAACCAATATCGAACATAACAAAGAGAAGGTAGTTGGTCATATTGTAACAGCAGGATTTAGTGATTACGGTTCTAATCGTATACTATCTAAAGAAGAAGCTGGAAATATTGAAAAACCTTTTAATATAGCTTTGGGGGCTGTTGTTTATAAATCAGTTAATAAACAGTTTGCTGAACTAATTGATAGGTCCACTGACCCAGATGATGAGTCTTACTACGGTAAGATATCAACAAGCTGGGAAGTTGGATTTACTAATTATGTTTTAGCGGTTGGTAGTAGTAAGTTAGAAGAGGCTACTATCATTCGTGATCCTGATAAGATTAAAGAAATGGAACCTTATTTAAGAGCCTATGGTGGTTCTGGCCAAACAGAAGAGGGGCAACCTATCTACCGTTTGATAACCGGAAACATCTATCCTCTTGGAGTTGGTTTTACTGCTAAACCAGCGGCAGATGTCTCTGGTGTATACTCTCCTAAACATTCTAAGAAATCTGTAATAGCTAACGATAGTACAGATATTATTTCACAAAATAAAGAAAAAAACGTAAACAAAGAAAAGATTATTGCTATGGATACAGAAAATGTCATTTCAGAACTTAAGGAGCTTCTCGTCGAAAAGAAATTTTCGGAAGAGGCTGTTGCTTCCATGACTAGCAATTTCGCTGATGCAATTCGTGAGAGCGATGAGAAATACCGTCAGGATATCGAAACTGCCAAGTCTGAAAAAGAAGCTGTTCAGAAGGAACAGGAAGACCTTAAGTCTTCTGTTGCTGAACTTCAAGAAAAGCTAGAAGAGGCCAATGAGCGCTTGTCTACCTTTGAAACCGAGAAGGAGGCTGAAGAGGCTATCGCTCGTTTCAATACTCGTATGGACGAACTCGACTCTAAGTTCTCTCTCGCTGATGAAGATCGTGAGTTCCTTGCCCAAGAAATCAAGTCACTCGACGAGACCGAAGAAGCTTTCGCTTCCTTCTCGGAGAAACTGGAAGTTCTTTGGAAGCACAAGAGCAATGCTCACAAAGAGGCTTTCGAAGCAGAAATTCAAGCTCGTATTGATGAGGAGGTCGCTAAGCGTGTCTCCAAAGCTTCGACTGAAGATGTTGATGTTGAGGATGCTCTTGACAATGCAGAGCAAACTGATGCTGACGTTTCTAACGTTAATGAGGCAGTTGCCTCTTCTAACGAGTCACTCGTAGATAAATTTAAAAGCGCATTCTCCCGTGAGAATGTAACAATCTCAAGATAAAAAAACAACTATTATAATATTATGTCACTTCGTATTCTACCATTTAGACAATACAGTGAAGAGGATGTTGTAAACCTTTACCGTCTGAAGGATGGTGGCGAACTCGCTGCCACCACTGATAGCGGTACTGGCGACGCTGGTGTTTTTGTTAAAGTTTCCAATGGTGACTTCAACGCTGACCCAGTTGCTTACGCATCTGATTCTTACCTTGGAAAAACTGATTACCCATTCGTGGGACGGGCGCAATACCCGAAAGTCGGTCTCCAAATGGAAGCTGCAACCACTGGTTCTGCAGTTTTAGGTATCTCCCTTCTCCAAACCGCTAAGGCTGACGAGAATGGCGAAAAACTTCTTTATAACCCACAGAAGGCTGCCGAACTTCAGGCTGTTCTTCCCGGTCAAGCTGTCCCAGTTGCTACCAAAGGTGTGTTTACTGTCGCTGCTTCTGCAGTAGATGGAACTCTCACTCCCGGAACTAAATTCCAAATCTCTGCTAACGCAGGAAAGATTACTGGTGCTGCTGTAGACGGCGCACTTGCTATTGGAACTGTTATTGGAACTGGATCTCGTGCCTCCCAAAATGGAGAGACTGACTCACTCGCAGGTAACTACTACGTAATCAAACTTGGCTAATAACCCCAGAAAGGAACTAATCAAATGAAAATTACTTTAAAACGTACCCCAGAACAAATCGAGTTGGTTAAAGCTATGGCTTCTCGTAATCGCACCGTCGCTTACGAAGCTCAAGTCGCTCTTGCTGAGTTTATCGGACCTGTGCTTGCAGAGGTTATTAACAACGCTCCAACTATTTCGAATCTTTTCACCTCTCTTCAGTTTAACGCTGACGACAATCCTTCGATTCCTCTTGATCTCTACTATGACATCAACGACGAAGACTATGTGAAAGTTTACAGCCAGTCTCACGCTGGTGGTCTTCCTACAAACCAAGTCCTTCCTACAGCTTCCGAGCTTAAGGTTGCTACTTACAGCCTCGACACTGCAGTCAGTTTTGACCGCCGTTATGCTGCTAAGTCTCGCATGGACGTTGTTTCTAAGACCTTCACTCGTGTTGCTCAAGAAATCCTTGCTAAGCAGGAAACTACTTCTGCTTCTCTCGTCATGGGTTCACTCGCTGACGCTGAGACTAACAGCACTAAGCACGTTCGTGCTTCTTCGACTGCTACTGGTAAGCGCTTTTTGCTCGATGACATCAACAAGATGATGACTCTTTCGAAGCGTATTAACGGATCTTTCCTCGGTGGTACTCCTGCTGCTGGACAAGCCCGTGGAATTACTGACTTGATTGTCTCTCCTGAGGTTGTCGAAGAGCTTCGCTCGATGGCTTACAATCCTATCAACACAAAAGGTTCTCCTGCTGGTGGAACTGCTTCTGATGGTATTGCAGCTACTGATGAGCTTCGTAACGCTGTTTACAATTCTGCTGGACTTCCTGAGTTCTACGGTATCTCTATCATGGAGATTCTTGAGCTTGGAGTTGGCAAGAAGTTCACTAGCTTGTTTAGCACTGCTGCTGGAAGCACCGATTATGGTGCTGCTGGTGATGGTCAGTGGGATACTACTGATGATCTTGTTGTAGGACTTGACCGCTCTCGTGAGTCTCTCGTCCGTGCAGTTGCTGTCGATGCTGACAATGGTGGTGAGTTTAACCTCATCGCTGACGATCAGTACAGCATCCGTCAACAGAAGATTGGATACTTTGGTTCTCTTGAAGAGGGACGTATGGTTCTTGATGACCGTGCGCTCGTCGGAACTATTGTCCAAGCTTAATTGACTTAGATAATTTAAAGGGTCACCCTTCGGGGTGGCTCTTTTTTTTGTATTTTAATAAAATACGTGTATAATATAATATGGACAATAAATTCGAACAAGTTTCTTATGGTGATGGGGAGACAAATTTCTTTGGTGCAAAATCGACTGCGGAACTAAAAAACAAGCTTGACACTAGTAACAAGTCTGAGCTTAGGGGGTTGGCTTCTAAAGTGGGGTTAAACCCTAATAATGTCGGGCATGTATTAAAAGATATGATTTTAAAGGAATTCCGCTCCTATCAAGCTAAGAATTCTCCTATCCCTGCTCCAAAGCAGATATTCGCTAACGCTTCTGAAGACGTTATCGACATGTTGAAGTCTGTAGGTGATATAGCTTCAGAAAAACGGGATGAGAGGATGAAAGAAGATCAGAACAAAAGAACTTCTTTTGGTAAGTTGGAAGATTAAAGTGTAAGTTATTACATGAGTATTATTAGTGATTTAGCTGTTGATGTGTTTCAAGATGAGTTTGATAGCGATTCTACAGTCGCTACTTCAGGCTCTATACAAGCTTGGATGGAGAACAATCTAGGGCAATTGAACACTTTGATTCATCAAGACTTTAGTGGTACAGGTGCTGTATTGGATACAGAAGCCCAATCCATCCACAAAGAGCTATATCTTAGCAATTACTATAGTAAACAATCTAGAAATGCTCTAAGAGGTATTACTAACGCATCTAACGATTCTAGTATACTGTCTTTAAAGGACGGAGAATCCGCTGTGACGTTCGTTAACCGTAATGAGGTAGCCAAGGTCTACAAAGGTCTTGCGAGCGATTCTAAGGCTAAGCTAGACGACCTAGTAGCTAAATACAATATATATGAAGCCAAGCCCCAACAAGTGGGCGGCTTTGAGGGTGAGATTTATACTGGAGACCCCTCTTAATTATTTTTTAAAAAAACATATAAACGTACATAAAAAAACCCCACCTTTTCGGTGGGGTTTTTCGTTATAGTTTTATTGTTTTATGCGAATACCGCATCGTCATTAGCACCACTAACAAAAACCCCATTATCGGTATCACCAACACCACCGATTTGAGTAGAGAATGTTAAGTCCACAGTCTTGTTTGAACCTATGCTAGATGAGAAGCTCTCACTATCGATCTTGCAACCTTTTAAGGTGTAAAGCATCTTGACAGCAGAAGTGCCTTCTGGATCTTTAATTGATAAAGTTATATCGCTTTCAGTCTGACTGTTTATGATAGTAGCTAAGTTAGCTGCTGTGGTTTCGTTAAGTATAGCACTTACGCTAAGAGTGGCGTTAACTGGGAAATCCACAGTTCTAGCAAATGCGAAACGAGTTCCCAGTCTTGAAAGAGGGCTTCGACCGAGAGGGATACTCAAAGAGGCGCTTTGTATATGGATAGCATCTGCATCTGTTGCGCCGGAAATATCTGAAATAGTTACATCATCCAAGTTTGAAATGTTAACTGTAACATCTCCCGGACGAAGAGCTACAAGAGATGATTCCCCTCCATCTGCCTTAGGTAGTGTAACATTTCCTACAATTTGATCCCCGTTTGTAATGTTAACAGCTGGGATTTCTACACCACTGATATCAGTTGCACTAGTGAATGCCTTATCTGAATTTATATTAGCACACTCCATGCTTACAGAAACAGTAGGTAAACTTCCTACTGATAGGTCCAAAGTGTAATCGCTTAAAAAAGCATTCCCTAGGCCGATAGCGGATGCAATCTCATCTCCGTCTTTTCCTTTTGCATCCTGACCTTCTGCTACTGTTGTTATGTAGAAATTTTTTCCTGAGCCTTGCACCATATGTCCAGATGCAAACTGACCTTCCGCTGTATCTGTTGAAGGTCTTTGAACATAGAAGCCTAAAGCTCTCTCGTTCATTCCATCTGTTAGGTAATAGGAAAAATCCAAACCTACAGTTGGTGCATCCATAATGATGGAATCAATACGTGCTAATTCTCCGAACTGGTTTACATCTTGACGATTGATCGAAAAGTTGTAATTAGCACTTTGCACACGCTCTAGCTGCTGGTGCTTGGTTTTTGTGGTAGAACCTATGTCTTCACTAACGTAAAGTGCTTCTGACTGGTAAATAACTCTGTTTCTGGCCATAATAGTTTATTTTTTAATGTTTACAATTTTTTTGGGTAAATATGAAATTAAGAAAATCTATGCCTATGCACTTGAATGTCGAAATCTACGAATCCGACATATAGTTCATTGGCTAAGTTTTTCATTGCTTTTTGAGTGAGTTTAGAGGTTTGTGTATTCTTCACAAAGAATGGATGACCATCCGTGTGTTCAGAAGATAAACCTGTGTATGTGTAATTCTCTCCACTTTTGAGATCTCCATTTTCATCTATAGGGTGTCCACTCATAGGTATTTGGTTAAACACCTCATCCTGAGAATCTGCGAAGATAGAAAGCACCCCGTCTAATTGGAAAGGGTCTTCTGCTAAAATTACTGCCTTTGCCCTAACTGTTGTCTCTTGTTCTCCTCCGAAAGCAAATGGGTCATTATCAACCGCATTTACTGACAGGAAGGCAGCAGGGACAGCAAGATCGTATGGAGCGATAGCTCCAGTATCATTTACACCAAAATCATACTTTCGGTCAACAATAATGTCCTCTTCTGTATCATTTGTGAAATATACGTTGAATTCTTTCCTAAGGTAGCCTGTTGGCAAAGTTGTTACTGGGGAGGTTAGCGATATAGTATCAGGCACCAAAGCCCTACCGTTATTAAAATCAAAGACAACACCATCACTACGGTCATATGTATTGTTGTTAGCGTCCTTTACTCCTGTGGGGATATTGCCATGACCGCTTTCATAAACCCATTCTTTGAATGAACTTGTGTATACATTGTAGTCGCTGTCAACACGATAATCGGTAGTCGGGTACAATTGTCCTGAAACCTCCTGATAAGCTTGGCCTTTTGTGGTTAAAAAGTTATCAAACCAAAGTAAAAAGGAGTTCGTAAATTTATGTTGGAATTGTTCAATCATTTTAGTTTATCAAATCTTTTTTCGTACTTCTTTATTAGGGCAGATATATATTGAACGTTCTTGAACCTACCGCTCCTAACTTTGTTGTTACTCTGTATAGCTACACCTGATCTGCTGTTTTGTGAGCTTTTTCTTAAAAGATAACCTAATCCAGATATACCAGTTTCGATACCCCTTGCCCAACTTCTGCCTGTGGCCCAAGGCATAGGTGTAACTGAGAAAATATCTTTTGCAGTAGGCATACTTATGTCATACTTGCGACCCACCCCATATGTTGTCTGCTCTACATCTTTTGTTATTTTTACATCCTCTAGTATATCAAGTATCGGCTGCACTGGACTATCTCCATCGTCAAAACCGATAAATGCATATAAGTTTGTTACCCCATTCAATGTTCCACTTATATTCACGCCGTCTGGACCTTGAAGCAATTCTTGCGTGACAGGATGCGACATGAATTCGTTGATCATATCTTTCTTAACATCTTTGAACTTGTCATCGATGCTTTTCCTAAACTTTTTCTTTACTAGTTTAGGGACTTGCGCTCTTATTGCAGCCTGAACGTCTAGTGGTAGTTTAGCCATTAGATTTCGTCCAATGGGACTAGGTAGAATATGAAAAACTGGTTGTCTGTAAACCCATACGGGCTAGCTTGACTGGCGATACTGAACTTGTTCTCATCAAAAGTTATATTTTTTGCTTCTCTAATATAAGCGTAAGCAGTCTCATCTACGATTATCTTAATGGAACCCTTGGGTAAGAAAACCTTGTCTTGGGCTTCTGTGATCTCCTCTTGATCTGAATCAACATAATAGATCCTAGCTTTAAAGGTTTGGGATACAACTGTCTCCTGCTCCACCTTTCTCCCTTGATTGGTTCGACCGTAGATTGGATTATACTTTGTGTTTGTAGACACAATAACTTCCTGCTTACTGACCTTAAAAACAACTATATCTCTTGCGAAAGTTGTATGTAAAGTACTGAACTTGGACCTGATGGATGTGATAGTATCACTAGATAAAAACCCTGACATGTTGATAATTACACTTTTTTTCGTATAATTATATAGGTTTAAGGATGAATGCTAAAAAAAATTTAAACAGGAGGTCTAATGAAGAGGTGGGATCTCTCTTTAAAATGATGCTTATGATGGTTGAGGACATGAAACAAGACCATGATTTTCATTATGAGAAGTTGTATAAAGAGTTGCCAGAAGATTACCATTCTATAGTTAGGGCCGCAGATCATTTCACACCCGAAAAAGTAGCTTGGATTCGGAAAAGGATCTTAGATTACGGGAATGAAAGCCTCAGAAACATGCAAAATGAAATAGAAAATTACAGCGTTCAATTTATATTTAAATAGGGAATAAGCTATGGAATTTAAAACATTGTACCAATTTACCATCGACGAAGAGAAGATGGTGGACAAAGAGAGTAAGCGCACCAATAAAAAAACTGGTGAGGTGACTATTACCAAGAAAAAGGTAAAACAAAAAGTACCAACTGAGATTAAAATTAAGCGTCCGTCTCGACGCCAACTAGAAGACGCAGAACTTCAGTACTCTATCGAGATCAGCAAGTGTGTTAAACAAGGCATACTTACCAAGGCCATGTTAGCCAAGAAGTATGCTGATACTGGAGGAACCTTTTCAGAAGATGGTTTCAAAGAGTACGGAAAACTTTACACAAGAATTTTAGAGCTTCAGAATGAATATATGAAGCTTGACACTGTAGACAAACCAGATGCTAAGCAAAAGAAACGTTTAGAGCAACTGAAGGCAGAGATCGCCGAGGTCAAAAGGGAACTCGTTAACGTTGAGTCTGGACTACAATCACTCTTCGACCATACAGCCGATGTAAGGGCGCAGAACAAATTACTTTTATGGTATGCAGTAAACCTGACATATATTCATAAAGAAGAAGATGAAGAACCTATTCCCTATTTTCTTGGGGACGATTTTGAAGAAAAGACTGAAGATTACTACTCGAAAGAAGAAGAGTCCTCAGATTTTTATCAGAAAGTGATCAAGAAAGTTTCTACGGTACTCGCCTTCTGGTTTTATAATCAAGCCTCATCCCCGTCCGAATTTGAGGAGTTGATTAAAAAGGTAGAATCTGGTGAACTATAGCGACGAGTTCTACATTTCTTTAATAGGAGAAGTGTTTGACGGGTACAGCACTGACTTTTTCGAAGGTCAGGAAGTGTTCGTCAAACACTTGAATATTAGGGATCAAAGGTATATACATAATTACTACGAGAAGTACAAGAACATAGCCTTGGTCAAAGGTATAGATTCTGAGAGCGCTATGTTGGAGCGTTTAAAAAAGGATGGGATGTGGGACGAAAAGGACGACTCTAAGATTTCCTCTCTAGAACTCGAAATAGGTAATCTTAAAAAGACCAGAGATGCTGTCTTTTTACCTTCCCAAAAGGAGACTTTCCAAAAGAACATAGATGAGAAAAAAAAAGAACTTTATGGTCTGAAGTCTAAAAGGGCAGAAGTGGTTGGTGTAACAGCTGAATCTTACGCTACCTCAAGATGTGGGGACGAGATGTTGAGGTTCTCCTTGTTCAAGGATAATAATTTTAATGATTATTTATTCTCAGAAGAAGATTTTGCTGAATTAGAACCTCACCAAGTCATAAAGTTAGGTGGTATCGTGAACAATAGCGCAGAAAGACTAGGGGAGGAAAATATAAAATGGGCTGTTCTTAGACCATTCTTCAGTATGTACCTTAGCAACTGCGAAAATATTAATGATTTTTATGGCCAAGCTGTAGTAACCCTCTCTGTTTACCAGCTCAAGGTTGCTATGTATGGAAAAGTGTTCCACAGCATATTCCAATACACAGATGATATTCCAGACAGTATAAAGGAAGACCCTGATAAACTGATGGCATTTTCTGAAGCCCAAAGAAACAAGGACTCGAACAAATCTAGCTCTGGTTTGAGAGACGATGCTGATGCCTCCGCTATTTTTGGAGCCACCAAAGATGATATGCAGCAGTTAGCCTCAGATGGAAAGGCTGTATCCCTTTCTGAAGAAATGGAAAAAGCTGGTGGCAAGCTTGATATGAAACAAATGATGAGATTAGCAGGTCATGATGTCTGATCTTTGTGTATATACTATATACAAAGGTAAAGGATTATGCCACTTCAATTACAAGTAAGACAAACAGGATTAGAGAAAAGCATTCAAGAAGGCATGAAAAAGGCCGGAAGGAATCTTAAGCTCAACTTAGGGAACACCCGAAACATTGATGCCTTGTCTCAACCATTAGGTAGGTTGACTGGAAAGGCTGATGAATTTACCAAATCTATGGAAGCTGCTAACGCTCGTGTGTTAGCTTTTGGTGCTTCTGTAGGTGTTATAGCTGCCGTTACTAAAGGTATGCAAGAGTTGGTTAGAACGACTATCGAGGTCGAGAAGAGCATGGCCGGGATCAACTCTATTTTGCGGCAAACTGATGCTCAGATGAGTACTTTCAAAGATACTTTGTTTGATGTAGCTAGGAACACAGAGCAAACCTTTGCATCTGTAGCTGAGGCTGCTCTAGAACTATCTCGTCAAGGTCTAAAAGCTGAAGAGGTTACTAAAAGACTTAACGATGCTCTGATTTTGTCCAGACTATCAGGGATGAGCGCTGCTGACTCTGTAGCAGGTTTGACAGCTGCGATTAACTCTTTTTCAAGCGCAGGTATCACGAGTGCTGAAGTTCTTAATAAAATATCTGCTGCTGCTGCAAGTGCTGCTGTGTCAGACAGAGACTTGATTGAAGGTTTGAAGCGGTCTGGTGCTGTTGCTGTTTCTACTGGGGTTGAATTTGACCAATTGTTGGGTATTATTGGAGCGTTACAAGAAAAAACCGCTCGTGGTGGAGCTGTCATAGGTAACTCTCTAAAAACTATATTCACAAGAATACAAGACGTAGATAGATTAAAGAGTATACAAAATTTAGGGGTGGAGGTTACCGATCTTCAGGGTGATGTCTTATCAGCTAATAAAGTTATCGAAAACCTAGCACCAACATTTGCAAAGTTAGATCAAGCATCTAAAGTTAATCTAGCAGACAATCTTGTTGGCAAGTTTCAGATTGCTCCATTTCTATCATTACTTGAACAGTACAACGAGGAAGTTGTTAGGAGTAATGAGATAGCTAAAACATCTTTTGGTGCTACTAATGAAGCCTACGAAAGGAATATAGCGCAAAATAAAACATTGTCAGCGGTCTTGAACAAGACTGTCGTCAACCTAAAGGAGCTGGGTAATACCTTGGGAGAGATAGGTGTAACAGATAATTTAAAAAATGTCTTAGGTTTTTTTAACAGTATAGCTGAAAGCATACAAGGGTCTTTGGACGGAGAGGGCGCTGGTGGTACTTTTGCCAAAGGTTTAGTAAAGGGCATAGGTGCTGTTCTGAGTGGTCCGGGATTGGTGTTACTAGGGGCTGTAGTAACAAAGCTAGCTTTTGGTTTCGTAAAATTTGGCACCGAGTCTCTGAAAACATTCTTCGGTTTAAATCAAGCAGCAAAGGAGCAAGCCAATTTGCAAGGGCAAATTACATCTGCTTTACTAAATGATTCTTCTATAAGGCAGGATATTTTACATATAGAGAATAAGAGCATAAGTGTAGAAGAAAAGCGAAGACAACAAGCTGAAGCTCTCACTACAGCGATGAACGCTCAGCTCACAGTGATGAAGGAGATGCAATTGATCTCTCAAGGTATAACTCCGAGTGTAGCGGCTGGAACAAAAGCTGCACGTTCGAAGAGAGCAGCAGGAGGGTTCTTACCCATAGGCGCAGAAAGTTCTGACATAGCTCGTGGCGTGGGTGGCGCACCTTCTTCTGCTAGACCTGTTGTTATACCTAACTTTGCTTTTGGTGGAGGCAAAAGAGGGACTATGGTTGCTAACAGTAGTGAATATATTGTTCCTAATTATGCTAATGGTGGGGATGCTATTTTTAATCAGAATATGGCTTCTTCAATGGGCCTGCCTGCTAATGCTAAAAAGGTGAGAGCTGCTAGTGGGTATATCCCAAACTTTGCCCAAGGCGACCCTATAAATTCTATGGGCAGGTATATTATGCTCCACGGTGAGTATGGGAAGACTGACTCCAACAAAATGGCATACTACCACCCGGAGACTGGGAAGTATAATGTAACTGACAAAGAAGGAGCTTTGGCCATTCGTGTTCCTGTTCATGGCCTCACTGATGCCAACAAGGGCAACACAGTTAACGAATACATAAAAGAGTATGAGGATTTCGCAATAGACCAAGGCTTTAAGAAGTCTAGAGAGCTAACAAAACACCTACCTACTAAACAGGTAGAAAGCGCTATCAAGTCAAAAGTTAATAGCGGAGCTGTAGCAGGTTTTGCTGGTAGCATATATGAGCTAGCTTTAGCTTCTATGTTGACAGACGAAGAGTTTAAAAACTACGCAGATCAGACCGAGACTTCTAATTTTGATTTAAACTTGCAGGGTCAGGAAAAATTGCTAAAGCTGTATGGTATTGGAACTAAACCCTTATTTGGGGAAGTTAAGGGGAGAAACAATCCTGAGAATGTAGCATCTTCTGCCGCCAAGATACATAGGGTGATGGGTGTAGAGGGGAAGAAGAAACAAGCTCCTCAGACAGGCAAGTTGATAGGTAAGAAATTATCCAAAAGCGACACTAAAAGGTTTGGCATAGTTTCCACATCAAAGATTCACACAATAACTGCAGACGACATAGAAAAAATAAATGCCAAAACACCAGAAGGACAAAGACCTTCCTTTGCTGCAAAAACTGGCATGTTTAGCGGTTTCGTCAAGCGTAGTGCTTCCGGCTACATCCCAAACTTCGCAGACCCTCTCCAAGATGCTATCGGAAGGGAGCAAGCTGCCGGGTTGCCTGTTAGTCAAATTAGAATAAATCAGAGTGGTAAACTTAGAAACTCGCAAAACCCGATGGGTCTTGCTGTCACCAACACTAGAGATGAACCTACTGGGGCTGTGCCTAATTTTGCTGCACCTTGGAACAAGGGTGTTAAAAAATCAGACGTAATGGGGGCTGGTTTCACTTATGATAAAAAGGGTGTTGAAGACTTTAATAAATCCTTAAAAAAATCCACTAGGAATATTAATAACAATGTAAAGGGTCAGAGGGATTTGACAGGTATAATATTTGGTGTGCAAGCTGGTATGACAGCTCTTAGTGCATCGACAAGCGACTCTACATCTGCCTTAGGCAAGTATACCTCTATAGTTTCTGGCTCTATGGCTTCGGCTTCTAGTTTTATTTTTGCTGGTCAAGCAGCTAGTCAGTTTGGTCAGAATATGAAAGCTTCTGGCGGGAAGTTCAAGGGTGCTATAGGAGGAGCGATTGGTAAGATAGGCCTATATGGGGCCGCTTTTATGGCTGGTCTAGAAGCATTTAAACTAGGGGAGAGTTTGATAGCTGAATACAGTGGTGCTACAAAAGCTGCAAAAACATCTGTGGCTTTAATGGGGGATGCTGCTGAAAAAGCGGCTACAGTCTTGGGTAGTATTTCTGACCAAGATAGGATAGTGGCCAAGGCCAAGACAGCAGACTCTTTTAGGAATTTTGCAGATGAATTATTCGGCTTCAAAGAGTCCACAGCAATCAAAGAGGTTTTCACAGATTTTAACACTGGTAAATTAACACAAGGCGAAAACGATATAACTTATCAAGTAGGGGTTAAGGACGGAGCTAAAGAAGTTTTTGAGAAGGCTGTAGGGATAGGGATTGAAGATAGCATAGTGAAGAAGATTTTTGCTGAATCTGCTTATGAGGGAGGTGTCAGATCGAAGATGGAAAAAGACGAACTTATTTCCGCTTCAGGAAAACTTGCTAAAATTGCAGAGAGTATGGCAAACGCTTTTGATTTTATTGACTCAAAGTTAGCGATATCAAAAGATGAAGGTTCCGATATTTCATCTCCTACAGGATTATTGAAAATGATTCCTAATTTATCAGGGCAAGTTAGGGAGGAGTTTAACTTAACTCCCGATGCCGCCGAAAAAATAACAAAGAGGAAAGTCCTCCAAGAGATAGAAGAAAGATCAAAGGAAACTCAGAAAGACCAGTCAAAGATTGAGACTATACGATTAGGGGTGTTAAAGTCTAGGATTGCAGAACAAATAGAATCATTCACCATAGATCAGAAAAGGTTTTCTTTGACAAAACAAGAGATCTTAAGTGGGGAAATACTTGGTACTCTAACTGAGGAAAGAAAAAGACAGTTGGAGTTGCAATTAGGAGTAGAAGAATTGAACGCCTCTGCCTCTGAAGAAATAGCAAAGGGGCTCTTGGAGCAAATTTCTAGTTTAGAGGGGATTAATGCTACGATGCTCTCATCGTTAGGGCTTGAAGAAAAAATATCTACAGCTTTAAGAGATGGGAATATATCACGAACAGAATCTGAAGAAATTTTAAATCAAGCTGGATTAGCCTTAAAGAAACAAGGTTTTGAGCTTGGGAATCAAAAAGAGCAGATGGAGCAAATAATATCTGCGGCCAACAAAAGGAGAGATAAGGAGGTGGAGATCCTAAGGAATAACAAGGGGATAGAAGAGAGCCTACTAAGGCAGAAACAGACGATAGACTCTATAGCTGCAAGGTCCGAATTAGAAGGGTCTAAAAAAATAGGCCAATCGAAACTAGATATTTTAGACAAGAACATACTTACTAGAGGATCTCAAGAGGATTTGAGAAGAGGGTCTGGGGCGATGTCTATACAGCAACAAAGGGGGGCTGCTGTTTCTTCTGCTCGATTGGAATTAGAAAGGGTCGAATTTGAGCAGAGTGAGTTGATTAACCAAGCTAAGGTAAGAGCTGGGGTGATGGCCGATAAAGCCACTTTTGAGCTTGACCCAATAAAACAAGAGAAGATGCTTGTTGCCTCTGCAGAGCTTATGCTTGTTGCTGAGAGGAATTCTACAGCGGCCATAGCTTCTGCAGCTGCTCAGCTTCAAGTAGCTAAAGAGGCTGGTCTATTCAAAGACGCTCTTACCTTGGCGAAAGACGCTGTTTTAAATTTTGGCCCACAGCTAGAGCAGCTTAAGTTTACAGAAGCCACCGCAGCGACAGTGGGGGAGAGAAACAAAGCCAAATTTACAAAGGAGGCTATACAAGATTCAATTGCTCAGGGTGGGACTGCTTCAGAAATTATAAGGAGGGCTAACGAGGAGGAGTTAAGAAAGTCTATCCCCAAAAGGGTGACTGAGCAATTCGGAGACCCATTAGTCTCTAGCTCTCAGCTGAAAGACGACCTTATTTCCTCTTCTCATCAGTTTCTTATGAATATGGACCAAGCATTTAGGAATGCTATACAAGGGGCCGATAATCTAGGGGATGCGTTGCTAGGTGTGGCGAAGCAATTCTTGGGTGATATTACAGGAGCTTTTAGCAAAAAGTTCATAAACGACTCTTTCGGCAGCATTTTTGGCGAAAATAAAAACGCTACAGGTGGTTTTATCTCTGGGGGTTCTGGCCACAAAGACGATATTCCTGCTATGTTAATGGGTGGGGAATTTGTAATGAGAAAGAGTGCTGTTCAAAAGTATGGCGCAGGATTCTTTAACGCTTTAAATAGTGGAGGTGTTCAAGGTTATGCTTCTGGCGGGTCTGTAAGGCAGAGGAGGGACGAAGAAGGTTTATTTAGAACCCCGTCATCTTCTTCTGGTTACATAAGCGGGGTGTCAGACCTTATGTCATTTGCAACTCAGTCTCCTAATAGAATGGGTGGGGACAGCTTTGTCAGAAGCGGTGCTACAGCAGCTTTCTTGGACCCTGAAAGCGCTAGGTTAAGTATGTTTGGACGTAGAAGTAGTCAGCAATTCGGAAGAGTTCAGGACGCTAAAAGACAAGCTTTTGATTTAGCGGTAGCAGAAATGGGTCAGATAGACCAAGCTAGAATAGCAGGTAAGGAGTCCAGCAGTCAGTTCTTCAAAGATATACTGTCAGCTGGTATAAGTGCTGGTTTAGGAGGGTTGGGCGCTGACATGTTCAAAGGTAACAAATTCTTGACAGCAGCTTCAGGTTTTGGATCTAATCTACT
>Ga0181405_1000380_pt1 | contig 15764 bp, 23 predicted proteins | sample 28SPOviralmetaG_FD_130134 | JGI IMG/M metagenome (GOLD analysis project Ga0181405, IMG submission 130134) | Marine viral communities from the oligotrophic San Pedro Time Series (SPOT) site, San Pedro Channel, CA, USA - 28 SPOT_SRF_2011-11-29 | ecosystem: Environmental > Aquatic > Marine > Strait...
AATAGCAAATCAATTGCAAAGCCTGTCAACTAAGGAACTACAACAGTTACTCTTAGCTACCGCGAACCGAGACGGTTCCGCAATCAGAGCTAAAAGGAATGCTCGAACTGAGAAGTATTTCAAACACGCTCCGAAACCACACCATTGTTTAACCTATGGTGTCTACCGAGACGTCACTGATTACATGGCAGAGATAGGAACTGAGGCATGGTTAGCTCAATCAGTTAACCACCAAACTAAGAACGCTACCTTTGTTCAAGTGAGGAAACTATGAACTGCGTAGACTGTAATGAGTATTCGTGGGCTGATACAGGTGGTCATGAAGTGAATCAAACCAACTGTGAACACTGTTTAGTTGCGGAGTATATACTATGAATAAAGAAACATTTAATAAATTTAATAATTACATGACTCAGCACACAGACAAATTACCTTTGTTGAGTGTGCAGTCAATTGAGGATAAACGCTTCAACGTACTAAGAGAGTTTTTAAACTCTTGCTTCGATGATGTAGAAGATAATGCTTGGTCAGTCAGTATGAACTTAGGTAAGTTCGTAGACTCTCTTAGTACAATGGAGCAATCAGACAAAGACGCTATGACTCGTCTCATCTCAAAGTATGAGGTGAAAGGAACTAGTAGTGGTATCTCAGGTGAGAGAAGATATGGTTACGACCGAAGTAGGGTCGACCGTACTCTCATTAGGCGCAGGAGGGCTAACTGAGATGTTAGAGAAATATACTGAAGAAGAAATGAAAGAGATAGTTGAAGAAGCTAAAGCCTCAGCTGGAATAGAAACCCCAACTGAGTGGCTAACAGGCTATACTGAGGATGCAACCGGAAAGCTTATAAAGGCTTCCGAACATGAGGAAATAATGAAGTCGACCGACACACACAGAGGACTCGAAAGTTTATTCGACCGAGACAGTCCCACGCCAGAAGAGGCTCCACCCGTTGAAGTGGAAAAAGAAACAGTTATGTCCAAACTAAGAGGTTCAGTCAATGTACCCGAAGAGTTTAAGTTTGCTGATGATAGCACATTCTATACTATGTTGAGAAACATATTCCGTGGTAAAAACATTCTCATCACAGGACCATCAGGATGTGGTAAGTCTAGTCTCGGTAAGATACTAGCCGAGATTACATCAAAAGAGTTTTACTCTTTCAACTTCGGGGATACTATGAATCCATCAGCTAAGTTGCTAGGTGATACTAAGTACGATAAGGAATCAGGTACATGGTTCAAGCCTTCTCGGTTTGTTAATGCAATACAAGCTGATTCATTCATTATGCTGGATGAGGTTACACGTGACCGAACAGGTGACCTAGCTAACATTCTCATGCCGGTATTGGATGGTCAAAAGTATTTGGCTCTTGATGAGTCTGAGGATGCTGACAGCGTTTCAGTCCATAAAGGTGCTTTCTTCTATGCTACAGCTAATATCGGCCGAGAGTATCTCGGTGCGTCTCATGACTTAGACCGTGCATGGAAAGATAGATTTACCGGAGGTATATACGAACTAGAGTATCTCCCTCCACAGAAAGAAAAAGAACTATTACAGAATCGTAATCCTCAGCTTAGTGATTACAATGCTGATAAGATTGTAGACTTTGCTAAGAGAGTACGTGACCTACACAAGTCAGACGAACTAGCTACAGCAGTATCAACACGTATGTGTTTAGCATCAGCTGAGTTAGTTGTTGATGGTATGAGTTTAGAGGAAGCATTGAAACATACATGCTTACCTTTCTACCCTATTCAAGGTGGTGACGATACTGAGAGAGTTCGTATAATACAAGTTATTCAATCAATGGGTGAGTAGATGGTCAGAGTTAAAAAGAGAAAGCATACGTATTGGCATCAGTTGACTAAGCTGTTAATCCTCAACGGATACAAACCAGCTCAGTGTGCTAAGATTCTCAAGTCGGTATTCCCTGACACTGAGGTCAATGGTAGACACATCGGTGCATACAAACGTAGATTACTACAAGATGAGGACCTAATCATACCCGACAGAGCAACTATGCCTATCAATCAGATGACAGAGATGGCTCATGGTATAGTATCGACTGAGGACTTATTCATATACAAGTGTGTAGTAGGTTCAGCTAAGAGAAGTCTTAAGTGCTTTGAGTTTAAATTCAGAGCTGAAGATAAAGATTTATTAAGTGAGGTGGACACATGGATTACAAAACTTCAGTAGACGATTGGGCTGAGGACACAGATGACTTCTGTCAGGCCTGTGATGATTGGACTGATGCTGATGACCACGGATGTTGTACAGAGTGTGGTGTCAAATATAATACTATTGACCCTTTCCTCACTCCATCAGTAGCTAAAGTATACAGTTCACCCGCACCATCTATCTCAGCACAAGGTGATGTGTGGGGTAGAGGTGGTTCGTACACATGGGGTAGTGTTGGTAGTGCAACAGCCTCAGCATGGGGTGGTTGGTCTTCCAATGAGAGTTCATCATCAGCTCGTATGCTCAAACACAAAAGACATTTAGATTCTCTGTGTAAAGTAGTCGACCCAACTGTGAAACATACACTTAACTTCGCAACTGAGGGTAGAAACTATTCTAATATGAGAACCGGTGCACTGTATGTTGACGGTACTCTCATCAAGACTAGTGACACCAACTTAGATATTGTAGCTGGTCTCTCTATACATGAGAAGTTACACTTAGTTCATACTCAACCATTAGTCAAATGGCAAAAGAAATATTCTTATGACAAACGTCTCAGCAACGCACAGACTGATTTACTACATAGTATCGGTAACATTATCGAAGATGAGTACATCGAATCTCAGTTAGCTAAGACTCATGCTGGTTACGTCACATACATCGACAAAGTAAAAGAACACTTCTTTGCTAAGCATGACATAGGAACCATCAAAGGTAATGTCATAGCTGATGTACTGAATACATTGTTAGCTATGGTGAGGTTTCCCTCTACTATCTCAGATGAACGTAAGAAGAGACACGCTAGACACATTCAGTTCTTTGCTCGTGCTTTGAAGAATGCTTTGGTAGACAGAGAGTCAACACTAGTTGCAGTTCAGTCTATATACGAATACATATATCAGTTAGCTAAGGAAGAAGCATCGAAGAGAAAGGATGTAAGCGAAGAAGAAATCATTGAACGTGCTGAGGCTCGTATGGATGAGTTAATGGAAGGCTGGTCTAAGGATGACATCGAGATGAACGACGAACACTTAAAGAATATTAAAGACAGATTGATAGAACAAGAACGTAAAGAAGCTGAGACCACTGACAGATACAGTGGCGAGACAGCACTCCGAGAAGCTATCGATAAGTCCGGAGCCAAACTAGCTGACTATGCTGGTGAGTCTGAGAGCATCAGTGACAGACTAGACAAGGCTATCAGAGACTTAGCTGACAGTGAATACTCTGAGGATGTGTGGGACAGTGGTCGTGCTCTCGGTCTGAGACAAGGTACTAAGGTTACATGGCGTAACCAACACGCTTCCGACCACCACTCACAAAGATATGATGAGACCGTTAAAAAAATGAAATCAGCTATCGGTCAACTTAAACGTAGAATACAACTTTATGGTGATACTAAGATACACACCATTCGCAATCAACGAAGAGGCAAACTAGACAAAAAGATGTTACATAAAATACCTCTCGGTCGACCCGACCTATTTAAAAATGTCATCGTTGATGAGGATAAACCGTTGGATGTGTGTCTCTTAGTTGACGAGTCAGGCAGTATGGGTTCATGGAAGATGGACAAAGCCAGACAAACTGCAATAGCTTTGCGTGAGGCACTTAAAGACAATCAGGCTCTCAACCTGTGGGTCTTTGGCCACACCGCTGATGGCTACACATGGGGTAAGGAAGGTGAAACCAATATGTCAGTATATTGGTCACCATCTTATCAGTCAGATATGAAAGCCATTGGTTCAATGGAAGCCAGAGCAGAGAACAGAGACGGTATGGCTCTCTTAGCATCAGCCGAGAGAGTCAAAGCTGAGTCACCATCAATGGGTAGCAACAAACTAATGATTGTTATCTCAGATGGTGAACCATCAGCTGACCGCTACCGATACTCAATCGGTATTCCTCACACTAAGAAATGTGTTAAACACTTAGAGGGACAGGGTTGGAGTATTATACAGGTTGGTATTAGTGGTGCACGTGAACGTAGTATGGCTGAGATGTTTTCTAACTACCTACTAGTTGACGACACCAATGAGCTACCAACTAAGATAAGTAAAATCATCAGGAAGGTGATAAAGGTTTAGGCGGTGACAGGCTATCAGTTGATAGTCGGTCATTAGCTGATAGCCCACTAAAACGTGTGAAGTCTTGAGTTTTGAATCTCAACACAAGTGAACCTACTATGGAGTTAGGGGTTCTAAATGAGAAGCCGCTCTCACTTCACACACCATAACCTTTAAATAGGGATTTGAATTATATTGAAATAGAATCAAAAGGAATTGATATTATGCAAACATTTCTACCAACAAGAAACTTTAGAACATCAGCCAAACTACTAGACTATCGTCGTCTAGGTAAGCAGAGAGTCGAAGGGCTTCAGCTCATCAACTCACTCAGTCCAGACTATGATAAAAAAGGTTGGCTTAACCACCCTGCACGTTTAATGTGGGTTGGTTACGAGAACGCACTAAAACATTATACTAACATAATGATAGAAGAATGGGTTGCACGTGGATACAACAACACGATGCAACTATACGACATACAAGGGCCAATAGTATATCCTCAATGGCTAGGCTATCCCGAGTTGCACAAGTCGCACCGAATGAACCTTTTACGTAAGGATTACGAATACTATGCTGAACATTTCGGGCCAGATGCACAGACGGACCTCGCAGTCATAGACGAGTATCCTTACTATTGGCCAAAGGAAAAGAACAATGATTAGAGAATTAATAGTTAAACTAGATGCTATATTTGGATTTAGCAAAAAGAAGTTAACACTTCGACCAAGAAAATACGGAAATAAAAAAAATGAGTAATTACACAGATAAACTGCTAATAGCAGTACAAGAGATAGCAGACATAGTCTATTATCAAGCACCTATCGAAGCTTATGATGGGTGGTTGGCAAAGATTATAGAACAGGGACTATGGGAAGTCCCCGAAGATGAAGGAGGTATGCATGGCTACCAATAAAGCTGAAGCAATTCATTTCATGAAGATTGTGTTAGATTGGTGTTCACCAAAAGTAGCACGTATGATGATGGATGACTTAGACTTTTACATCGCTGAGACAACAGACAATGAGTCAATCAAGGAATCAATCAAGATGGTCCGAGAGATGGTTTATGCACGAGCTGAAGAAAACTTAGAGATAGCAGCTGAGGAAGAAGAACATGCCAAAGGTGTTCTAGTTGATTCAATGAACAGGCAACGGGGCATGACCAAAGAATGATATGTGTGAGATGTGGACAACAATACGTTGGTATGAAGAAAGTACATAAGTTTAACTGCCCACACTGTGGTGAATGATGGACCATCAAGCGCACGTAGCAACACTACTCATGGCTGGTATGGCCTTTTGGTCAATCATGTTATGGTGGACATTTAGGAACTTATGAGTTTAGCTTGGACTGAGTGTAGTAAATGTGGTAAACGCATTTCAATAGCAGAAGATGGACTGATGCAAGGCAGATGTATCTTATGCTCTGTTAAGACATTATAAGCTCTATTTAGCAAAGCTTTATATATCTCTTAAGGGGAGATATAATAGAGCAATCTATATAGAGCTTGATACATAGAGTCTATACTTACTCTATATTTGCTTAGTGAGGATACAATGGGAAGAAAAGATACAGGAAAGAATTTCGAAAATGAAATACGTAGAAGTCTTAAGGGAAGTAGGCACATATGGTGGTTCAGGATACAAGATACAAATGATATTAATAGGTTTGTTAAGATTGCTGTTGCAGAGAAGCAACCTGCTGATTTCTTCACAGTCTACAGAGGAACCCCAATTATGCTCGAGGCTAAGACTAGTAGGAATCTTACTAGCTTTCCTTTACATTATGGTAACAATCCTGCTATCGCAAAGCATCAAATAAACGAAGGTGCTAAGTTGGAAAGAGCTGGTGGACTGAGTTTTATATTAATACGAAGAGAGGAATTCCGTAATAAGAAAACTTATGCTATCACACCTAGTCAAGCGAAATACTTATATAGTAAGGCATACAATAAGAAATCAGTGAAGTGGTCTTGGTTCGATGAACACGCTTACATTGTGGAGCGACTCAAAGCACCTCTAAGATGGAACTTACACAAACTATACGAAGAAGCAATATGAAGAAAAGAGCAACTAAGATACCGTACGAAGGATATACACTACCACCCTCATCAGAGAAAGGTGGTATGTTTGTAGACTTCAATAAAGTAATACAAAGAAAACCTATTAAGAAAGTAAGGATAAAAAAGAAATGAAAGAAATAATGAAAGAATACAGCACCACATTCTATGAATGTTTGGATGCGTGGCCAGAAGATATTAAAGAAGATATATACAAACTCTATGCTTATCTCAGAGTGTGTGATGAAATGGTTGAGGGTGAAAAGACACTATATGATTTCAAAGAATGGAGAGAAGTAATAGAAGAGTTTTACAAAGTAAGTGATAAGTATCAGTTCGATGGTCAATGGTTAGCAGACTTTCATCTCAGTATGTATCAAGATATGATAAAGAAAGAACACTCAGTTGCCTCTATGTTAGAATACTGTAAAGGTTCAGCTGAATCAGTTGGTATGATGATGTCAAAGATATTAGGATGTCATCCACGCTGCGAAATACATGCTAGGTCGTTAGGTAGAGCATATCAGATTATTAATTTTATAAGAGATTATGACGAGGATGTAGCTAATGGTTATCATTATATTACCGATAACTTTAGTGCTTACCTCGAAATATTCTATCAAGACATCGAGAATGGTATGGATGGATTGGATTACATACCAAAAGAGTTACAAGAGCCAATCATAATGGCTACTAAAAAATATATGGAAGTAGCAAATGAACACAGTTAAACCCTCATACTACAAAGTATTATGGCATAAGTGTAATAGATGTTATACTCACTACACCAGCGAAGCACCTCATTTGAGAGCTTACCTGTGTGATGAGTGTTGGAAAACACTACCTCACTTTAGGGCACAACAACCAAAAAAGGAAAGCAAAATGAAACAGAAAAACATAATACCAGCAGAAGCATGGGTATTGTTCTACTTTATTGTAGGCATACTCTTATTAGGATGGTCAGTATATAACATAATGGTGAATGAGTTATGAGTACAAGGTTTACAGAATGTCCAGCGTGTTTTAGTAGGTCCATACTTACTACATACGATGGTAAATCATATTGCGTAAAGTGTAAGAAATGAACGTCTCAGTTCATAGACCAAAACCTTTATATAGTTAGGTGGTTTTGGAGATATAACAGTGATTAAAATGAATAGAAATCAACAAATCAATTGTCTGATGGATGCAATTAAGCATTACCAAAAGACAGGAAAGCACAAACAGGTAAGTATTCAATACAACCCTGCAAACAGAACTCAATTTAGTTTTGATTCATGGAAACATGATAAAGATTCTGAGTCTGTAAGGAAAATCCTACCCGAGGACATTAGAATATCCTCAGAAGGCAACTTCTATGTAGTAGGTAAAGATAATAGATACAATCTAAAACAATATACTTCTCAGTTTAAGCAACACACTAGAGCTTATAGATTAGATAGATTAGTAGTGGAGTAAGTATGAACGAACTAATAGAAAGCTTTCTAAAGATGGCAGAAGATAAAAGTGACGCCCTCTCTATTAAATCTTTGATGTCAGAGGATGAAAGATTTGAGTGGGAGACTTTAGTAAAAGCATTTGACTCTATCGACGTAATGAACGTGGGTAGAGACTTAAAGAAAATTCATAAAACTTTTCAATTAGAAAGATGGCAAGAGATGTCTATCTTAGCTTATGTTAAGATATTAGAGATGATGATTCGCAGAGCAAAAGAATCAGGTGCTATGGATATGATGGATAATGTAAAACCATCTACTAAGACAAGTAAAACAGAGTATGACGGGAGCATGTTCGGATGAACTGTGGTCTATGTAAGTGTCAACTCGACGCTAGATATATTAGATACAAAGACAGTGTAGGTAACCCATACTGTCAACAATGTTATCAAGTAATTGGAGGTCAGATATGAATGAACGCTGGGAAGCCTTTGACCGTATATGGGCTAAAGGTAAAACCAACAAGATGGTTCAACGTCTCAAATCAAAATGTATGATGAGAGGATTAGAGCCAACTGAGGAAAACTGTCGTGATTATTGGATGGGATACATTCGATTTTACACCGACGGATGGACAGGACAGGGTTATCATGTGAACCCACGTAAGAACAAAATACTCATGAAACAACTAAAAAGGAATCAAAAGAATGACAATAGAAGAAGACAGAAAGGCGGAAGTAAACCATCACACAAGATGGGCAGAAGAAATCCGCATAAGAAACGAAACGTATCAAAATGATACCAATTGGTTTCCCTTTGTTCAGAACGTGGAGGATATCTTGGCACGTATAGATAAGATGTCACAACGCTTTGATGATTTGGAAAATAAAATTGGAGAGACACAAGGAATGGTAAAGAACCTAAGAAAGATATTAATCAAGCTGGAGGTAATCGATGACCGATTCATCTTCTGATATTGATATGGTTATATCAGAGAAGGCAATGCATGACATCATGGCAGCCAAACAAGATACAAGTAAAGGACAAGTGATGACACACCTTATGCGTATCGGTACATTTCAAATGGAGGTAGCACCTAACGAAAATGTTGATGTTAGGGCTTTCTTCAATGAAACATTAGACAAATTAATAGAAGCCTATGGAGATAGGTTACTAGAAATAGATGTCAAAGGGTTACCCGTGTCACCCTCAACAAATATGCACGGATAAATAAAGGAGAAATAAAAATGGCAGAAAAAAGTAGTTTAGAACTAAGAGCCGGATTGTTCCGGAATACAGATAAGAACGGAAACGTCTACTATTCAGGTAAATCTGAAGCTGGTGACGAATTTGTAATGTTCAGAAACACCTATTGGAAAGAAGGTTCCAACAAACCATACTTCAGATTAATGAAGCGTGTGTCTGATGGACCATCATCTTCCACTATGGAGGACTGAGTATGTGGGGTAGAAGAGATAAAGATATGTTAGACATGTGGGTAGACTTACTCAATCAAATTGAGGAACTACCATCCAAACCTAACATGAATCCTCTCAGACACCGCAACGACGTCTCAGTCAATACAGAGAATGGAACAGTTACAATCACAGCAGAGTTAGCTGGGTTGGACAAAGAACAAGTAGATGTAGAGGTAAGTAACAGAGCCGTTACTATAGTAGCAAACTCAGATAGAAAGAACTTCAAATGGGAAGAGACCTTCAAGTATGAGTTAGACCCAGAGTCAACCAAAGCCACTATGGTGAATGGTATACTAGACCTATCTATCGAAAAGAAAGAAAAAACATCAGCAAAGAAAATAGAAATAGAATGAGTAAATACGACGATTGGATTCAATCGCCCCGAAGTTCGAGAGTTTGGTTAGAAAACTCAATGACAGCATTGGGGCAATTCGCCTTTATAGCACCGATACATAGAGTGAAACATTGGAATCCTACAACTAGACAACGTAATAAATGTTGGGCAAAAGAAGGTGAATGTGTGTTTTGTAAAAACAATACACCTAAGATTAATGAATTCACATATGGTATATACATAGATGGTTCAAAGGAAGTCAAATACATTTCTTTTACCGTAGCATCTCATACACAAGCACAGCGGTTATTTAGTAATATAATAGAGAATGGTACAAACCCTACAGATTTAGTTTTTGAATTTAAGAAAGGTATGGTATCAACCACAGGTGGTAGAAAAGCCAATGGATATTTACTAGAATCAACTGAGACAGAGGTTTTTGTCGCTGAGAAGTTTAGACCTAGTTTAAATAATAGTGAGGAACAATCCCTAGTATGGGTTGTGCCAGAAGAAATAGTAGAGTTTCTAAAGGATAAGAATGGAGACCCAATGACAATGATAGACTTATACCTACTATTAAAGAATGAGTTCCCTGCCTTTGAGGATAAAGAACTTAAGAAATATGCTGTTCGTTTATGCGAACACAACGTTTTAAATATAATGAATGCAAGAGAACGATGGATATGAAAAAATACGAAATATATGACCTGTTGAGATACTTTCACAACGCTAAAAAAAGAGATGGTACATTATTCCCTATACTAGGTGAAGATGCTTTAGCACTTACTGCATCCCTGTCATACCTTTTAGAAGATACTAACTTCTGTGTAAAGGCATACAGTGGGACAGGTAAGAGTGTACTAATGGAAGCTATATTCAACCTACTACCTGAAGACTATGTTCACACTATTGAACATTTGTCTGAGACAGCAGTATGGTATGAAGCTGATAGTATCAACAGAGCACGTTTCATAGCAGTGCCAGAGGCACAGAAGATACCTGAAGGTGTTATGGAAATCATCAAGACATGGGCTGATGATAGAATGGCAACACGCAAAGTAACTGACGTCACAACAAAATCGACAAGAGAACAATACCTCTTTTCTAAAGATGTCTTTATGTGTGTAGCAGTAGAAAATGAAAAGGGCAGTGCCATGTTTGACGCTGAGTTAGAAAGAAGGTGTATGATTATGCACACTAACCCAACAGTAGAACAAACAGAAAGAGTCATTAAACACAAGTTGATGCATTCAGCAGTAGAGACTGCATCTATATCAACAATGTCAGATGAAGAAATGGATGGACTGAAAAAACACATAGTAGATTCTATCACAGCAAGAGATGAGGATGACGCAACGATAATAAAAAATCCTTGTGCACCTTTCTTATTCAACGCTATACCTTCAGCATTTCCTGTGTCTCGTTCGAAAGTACAATATGTACTGAGACTAATAAATGCTATTGCTAGATTCTATCCAGATGAAATCGTAAGAGTTGAACGTGATGGTAAGATATATGGATTAGTTACACCAAAACACAATTGGTTAGCTTTGAGAATATACCTTAATTCATTTGTAGAGGAATGTCTACATATGCCTAGTCACGGGACTGACATACTGAAGTTGTTTCCAGAAACTAGACTAGATAAGTTTGGTTTCGCAGACAGCGAGACAGTAAAAATGTCAGAGGGTGAACTCAAGAAAGCAGCTAAGGCTGCCGGTCTACCTTTTACTAAGTTGAGACCTGTATTAAGTGGATTACTTATGACAGGCTTCTTAGAAATAGAAGACGATGGTAAACACAAGCTTTACTACAAGAGCCCCCTACTCACAGAACCTGCATCTAAAATAGATTGGAGTGAACTAATAAATGAAACAAAAGAATTTGTACGAAAAGAGTGGCCTGAAGTGGCTGATGAATACATTGGGCGCTGTTGTAGCAGTGTCAAGATTACTGACCCGTTTAGCGGGAACAACGTTGAGTTGGGTGAGAGAGCAGAGACGCCGTTAGACGTTGTAAGCGCAGACTACCCAAAGCTTTTTAAATCAGCTAAGGATGCAGACTGTAAAGACTTTGCAGAATTTCTAACAAAAGCAGAAGGAGACTATGAAGAAGAAGAATACGAAACCATCAAACAATACTTTCAAGAGAAGTAGATTACCAAAGCGTGATGAGATGTTTGCTGTCGTTACTGAGATGACAGGGGGCTCTAGAATGAGAGCACTGTGTGGCGATGGTAAGATACGCATGATACGCATTGGTGGTAAACTAAAGAGAAGAATGTGGTGTAGAGAGAATGACCTAATCATAGTCAAGCCTTGGATTATACAGAGTGACCAGAAGGCTGACTTAGTATACAGATACCTCCCAACAGAGAGGAAAAATATAATTAAAAAAGTACCAGAGGAGTTAAACATATGGTAAAAGGAATAGAAGCAACATACTTAGACTTCACAAGAAAGACAGCTAAGTACCCTAAGAGAAGGGAGAAAGAATACCTAATGATAGGATTAATGAATGAAGCAGGTGAAGTAGGCGGAGCATTCAAAAAAGAAATAAGAGATAGAGTAGACAACACAGACCTCATTATAGATGAGATGGGTGATGTACTATGGTATCTACAAAGATTGTGTGATGTATACGACGTCAAGATATCAGAACTGATGGTCAATAACATGGATAAATTATTTAATCGCATGAGTAAAGAACAAATGGAAGAATTCAGAGATGGGCGTTGATATTAAACAACTAACAGTATCTACTGATGATGAACGCAAACAGTGGATGGAATTGTTAACTAAAGCAAGTCATTTCCACTACGATATGTCAGGTCAATTCAGACCAGAGATATTAGGTAACACAGAAATGGAAGAGGTCGCTGACATACACAGAGCATGGGGTAAAGCCATACAAGATGCAGTGACACTAATAAATATGTGGGAAGTAGAATCATCAGATGAAATACTAACACCCGACAACGCAGTAAACGTAACACCAGAGAAAAAATGAAAGTACCACTAATTGCTAGTATTAACAAACGCACAATCAATTTAGAGACTAAAGAACTTATGGTCAAAATGTACAGGAATGGACAAGCTACGGCTGTAAAGTCGCCATTTGTTCCATACTACTACATGGAAGACAAAATTCATGGGGAGACAAAGAAACTGATAGCCTCAGATAAGACAGCACAGTTGAAGAAATACAACTACACACCCGGTAAGGACCACGTTCCGAACCACGCACTCTTTGATGGTGGAAGGGAAGCATTACTCGAAAGACTCTGTATAGAACATCCAACGTTCTTTGCAGACCACCCTAACGACCAAGATGTAAAATGCCTTGTGTTTGATATTGAGACACACTCCCCCGATGGGACCTTTCCTTTTGGAGAGAAGTACCCTATCGTTGCCATCGGCATTGTAACTTCTACCGGAGAGCGCAAAGTATTCCTATGGGATAATGAGACAGAAGATGATAAACAACTATTATGGGACTTCGCTAATTTTGTACAGGACTATGACCCTGATATTATTACGGGGTGGAATTTGGTGGGATATGATATTCCGCAAATACTACACAGAGTTCGGTATAATCATATAAACGAAACCCAATATAAAAAACACCTGAACCGAGACGGTTCGAACTGGGGGTATGAACCTCCTAAAGACAACAGAGACCTGAAGATGAGCTCAGGTGGTCGAGTCATACTAGATTTATTGCGTTGGGCCCGACTAGACTATTCGCTATCAGGACTACCACGTGGTCTTAAACAAGTATCTCAAGCCTTTGGATTAGACCCCATTGAGCTCGACTTTAGCACAAAGACACTAATGGACTACTCTCTTGAGGAAATTCACGACTATGTTTTGTCTGATGTAGACTGTACAATGTTTATGTATAACCACTACTTTCCACAAATACAATACGTAGCTGAGGTCCTATGTGTACCCTTAGCAACCTATGTAAACGCCCCCAGTAGCTATATTACGAAAATATTGCAGGGGAGGAGCTTATTCGAGCAGGGCATAGTAGCGCTTGATAGAAACAAAGAGCGTCATCCAGATATCTTTAGATTCGAGAAGGGTAACTATCAGGCTGCACATATCGAATTGTATAGACAAGGCTATGAGTCTAAGAATATAAAAGTAGACTTTAGTTCTTACTATCCATCGATAGCTATGGCCCTCAACTTAGGGCCTGATACGACAAGAATTGTAGGCTATGATGAGTATACCCCAAACATAGAGTTTAAGGATGGAATCCTCTATGTTCCTGACAACAAAGTTGGTAAACGTTTGATGTTACAAATAGACACAGACAACAGAAGTTGTTTATATACTATGTGTAAAACGTTCAAAGAAATGCGAAAACCTTATAAGCTTGGTACATCTAAAGAAGATAAGAGCAGGTCCGATGCTCTTAAAATAATGGTGAACACTTTCTATGGTGCAAATGCTAATCCTTATGTTTCTTACGGCGATATGGGCGTCGGTATTGCTATTACTGCAATTGCCCGTTGGCTCTTATTATCGGCTGTCGACATCATCCGTGCTAGACATGGGTCAGATTCTGTGGTATATGTACATACAGATGGGATTAATACTAATGTTGATGTGGACGTCGATTGGCTAACTAAAAGACTACAAGTCTTGATGAAACATCACATACCTTTTGCTGAATCAGAGAACATCACAATGGATAAAGATGTATTCAAGGAAGGTGTATGGATTCAAGTTGGTAATTATATACTGCGTAACTTGGATGGTAGTGTTACAAAGCATGGAAGTACTTTTAAATCAAAGAGCCGTTCTATATTCTATAATAAGGTATTAGATAGGTTATCAGACGCACGGTTGAATAATACCGTTAACTCGTCTTTTATAAGTAAACTATATGAATTAGATGAGTATGTGCTAGAAGATTTTATCATGCGTAGGTCGACAAACCGAGGATACGATGACTATAAATCAGAAACTGACCTAACTGTACAGTTGATGAATCTAGGTAAACAAATAGGAATGGAACCTGCAGAGGGTACAACATACTTCTATGCTAAAACAAAGGAAGGTTATCGTCTCAAAGAACAAATTAAATCTATAGATGAAATAGATATCACATATTATTGGGACACTATATCCAACCTACTTATAAAATTCGGTTTAAAAGAGTATGTTAAAAAGAAACCACCTATAACGATGTTAGATAAGAAACAACAATCATTAGCTGAATGGATATGAACGAATGTCAGTGTTGTGGTACTAAATACACTCCAACTAAAGGTAGAGAATGGAAAAAGTTTTGTAGTCCCAAATGTTCGAATTGGTGGGAGACTTGGGTTACTAGAAACACTCGCGTAACATTTTCTGGAGCACGTTGCTTAGGTTATGACACTGGTGTTAACAAAGAAACGCGTCGTGGTACCTGTGATTGGTGTGAAGAAGAATTTGAATATGAAACAAGTTTTAACAAAAATAAACAAACTCACAAAAAAGAACCTGCAATGTGTTCTAAACAATGTATGGAGTCATCTAGAGATTGGACTCGAATAAGAGAAGGTGAAATATCCTTTTGGTATCAACTAAATGAATCATATGAAAAAAGAAGAAGGTCTGCGTGGCCTATGGATTTCAACCAAAATTGTTGGACCGCAACTAAAAAGAATAAAGACCGTGGTATCGAAGGAGATATAGATGCTGACTATTTATGGGGTATAAGAAGGACACATTGCCCTGCATTAGGTTATAAGTTTAAAGTAGGTGAAAAGGCTAATAGAAAAACTGGACCAAAGAACTGGGTAGATGGACCTGCCTTAGATAAATTTATACCTGAACTGGGTTATGTTAAAGGTAATGTATACTACATTAGTAATAGAGCAAATAGAATTAAAGCTGACGCTGATTGGTATGAAGTAATGCAGGTAGCAATATGGATGTTAGGGATAACTTTATATACTAAGGTTAGATATATTAATATACGGACAGCAAGTTTGCTGCTCCGGCCCTCAGGGGAAGTGATAAAATGGATGAAAAAGAAAGTAAACCGTTGTCTGCATTTTTGTCAGACGCAGAAGTCAAGGTGGTTTGGCGTGAAGAAGAAAGAACAAAAGTAGGAAGAGGAATGATAACGAATGATGATGAGAATTTTGTATACCTTACTGGAGATAAGGGAACCGTTATTGTTAACAAAAGAGATATTATA